>PVMK01137629.1_pt1 | contig 86626 bp, 92 predicted proteins | sample 1853481 | NCBI WGS metagenome assembly PVMK01 (sample SAMN08533507, study PRJNA380276) | Marine sediment metagenome, whole genome shotgun sequencing project.
GAGTAGAAGTGTCCGGCGGTCGATGCTCATGCTGACTCCACATCCGTTGGGCGTGCGCAGATGGCGCGCACAAAGCCCGTCTCTCCTCTTTCGGCAGATCGGCCACGGAACCTCCCCCCACGGGGGGGCGGGTTGGCTCGAGTTGATCGTGCCGGTTCCTCACGGTGGTGTGTGGTTGGCAACCGAAGCGAATTAGCGGCGAGGGGAAAACGTGACGAGGTTCGAAATGAGGCGCATGCGGCGCGCGTTTCTAGATGAATTCACAGATTGTTTCCCCATGGTGGTACACTTAGGGGGGGTCGGATTACAGGGGTGAGTCGGGTTCTCGGGCTCTGCAAAGGAGGAGATCATGAGGCGATCGGTGACTGTAATCGGAACGCTGGCGACGAAGTTTGGGTTGATGTTTGCGAGTGGGGCTTCCGCGGATCGAGACGGCGGTGTTCCCGAACTTGAGGTCAAAGCGCGATCTTTCCAATCGATGGTGACGGTGAGACGGTGACGGCATTCCCGATGAAGACGACAACTGCGTCGAGGTTTCGAACGAGGACCAGATGGACTTCGATTGGGATGGTGTCGGAGATGTCTGCGATAACTGTTCGGAGGCAGCTAATCCAATGCAGGACGATTGCGACGACGACTACTGCGGAAACCTCTGCGACTGCGACTACTTCCAGAACGGAGTCTGTGGGTATTCCGACTGGGGAGCTTTTTCGCAGAGCTTCGGGCAGCTCGATTCGACGTGTCAGCAACACAGCGAGCCCATCTCGCCAGATCGTCCTGTCGGTTTCTCTGACTTTGGTTTCTTTGGGGCAAACTTCGGCAGTGTGCCCGGTCCGTCGGGAACGACACCGGGAACCGTGGCCTGTCCAATCTGGTAGCCGTGGGGCTTCGATCGCGAGGAATCTCGCGGCTATTTGATCGCGAGTGGGTTGAGGGGCGCGCTCGCGCTGCCTGAAGTCGGCAGCGATGCCGCGGTGAAGAGAAATTCGTAGCGCTGGTCTTCCGCGCAGGCGTCGGCGAGCGCATCGAGGTCGAAAACTTCGCCGATCAGCAGGCCCATGTTGCGCACCGCAATCAGGTGCAGCGGTTGCGAGCAATCGGGCGTTTCGTAGGGGCGAACCTCGACGCCCCAGGTGTCGGTTGCGATCGCGGCGATCTCGCGCTCGTAGATCCAGCGCGCACAGAGTGTGGAGAGCCCGGGGGCGGGGCCGCCGAAGTAGCCCTGCCAGCTCTGCTGCTCGAGACAGCGCGCCATCATGCCGGTGCGAACCAATACGGTGTCGCCGGGCTCGACCGTGACCCCGAAGGCCTCCGCGCAGGCGTCGAGATCGACCGGGCGGATCCGCGTACCATTGTCGAGCCAGGGCTGTCGTGTGAATCGCGGTAGATCGAGCAGGACGCCGCGACTGATCACGCCGCCCCGGCCCTGGTCGATGCGATTCCCGGGCGCGGTGTCCATCGACAACTCAGCTACGTCTCGACCGTTGTACATCTTGCCGTCGTAGGAGACGCGGGCGAGTGCATCCCATTGGGTCGCGCAGGGCAGGGGGATCGAAAGCCCCTCGCCGCCGGGGCTGGATCCCACGGGCGGCGGGTGGAAGGGCAGCGCGCACGAGATCACCCGGCCCGCACTCGGAATCGAGCACGCGGCCAGCACGCGCTCGCGGGTGATGAAATTCAGGGTTCCGAGCTGGTCGTCGTCGCCCCAGCGCCCCCAGTTCGAGTAACGCTCGCCCCATTCTTGGACGGTTTGCGCGTTCAACTCCTCGGTCATGTGCCCGCTTCCATCGACGTTGGATCCGCTTCGGACCGCGAATGCGTCGCCGTCATGGCCGCGATCGTAACCGATGGGTACATTTCCCGCCGTGACGCGGGAAGTCGAGGCCGAAACTCCGGGCCCGCCCGCACGAAAGTCGGAGTGGTTTCGGATGTCATCCAAGGGAGAAGTTCGATGAGCACGTTTGGAATCCTGGTCGGAGGCGGCCCCGCACCGGGCATCAACGGCGTCATCGGCGCCGCCGCCACCGTCGCGTTGCGCGGCGGTCATCGCGTCGTCGGTATCTACGAGGGCTTCCGTTACATCATGGCCGGTGATACCGAACAGGTCATCGAACTCGATCGCGCGGCGGTCGATCAGATTCACCTCAAGGGCGGATCCGTGCTCTACACCTCGCGCGCCAATCCCACCAAGGCGCCGGAGACGATCGCAAATTGCGTGAAGTCGCTCGACACGCTGGGCGTCGACTTCCTGATCACGATCGGTGGCGACGACACGGCCAGTTCGGCGATGCGTGTCGCGGAGGCCGCGGAAGGTCGCCTGCGGGTCGTCCACGTTCCCAAGACGGTCGACAACGATCTCCCGCTGCCAATCGGGATTCCCACCTTCGGTTTCGAAACCGCGCGCGAGCACGCGACCGCGGTCGTCGAGAGGATCCTCGAAGACATGCGAACCACCCGCCGCTGGTTCTTCATCATCATGATGGGGCGCACCGCGGGCCACCTGGCACTCGGCGCTGGCAAGTCTGCGGGTGCACCGATCGCGTTGATTCCCGAGGATTTCAGCGAGACGCCGATCCAGATGGAGGATGTCGTTCGCACCCTCGAGGGCGCCATCGTGCGCCGGTTGGCCGAGGGCCGTCCCGACGGCGTCGCGGTGATCGCCGAGGGGATTGCCGAGCACCTCGATGAGGGCGATCCGATCCTGCAGGGTGCGCCACGCGACGAGCACGGACACATTCGGCTCGCTGAAATTCCGTTGGGTGACGTGCTGCGCAAAGCGGTCCGCGAGTCACTCGCGAGTCGCGGTGTGACGGTCGCGATCGGCGAGAAGGATGTCGGCTACGAAGTTCGCTGCGGCTACCCGACCGCCTTCGATCGCGACTACACCCGGGATCTCGGCGTCGGCGCCGTGCACTGCCTGCTCGACGGACACTCGAGCGCGCTGATCACCCGCCAGTCGGGTGCGATCGTCCCGATCCCGTTCGACGAAATCGTCGATCCCGCCACCGGCCGCGCCCGGGTGCGGCACGTCGATACGGCGTCGGATTCCTACCGCAACGCGCTGGCCTTGCAGGAGCGCATCACCGCCGAAGACCTCGCCGACGACGCGATGCTCGCGCGAATTGCGAAGGCCGCGAAGCTGACCCCGGACGAGGCAAAACGCCGCTATTCGCCGCTCTGAAGCCGGCCGGCTGGTTCTGGCCAAAGAAATCAATCCGGCTGTTTTTCTTGTGTTCGGGTTGCGGCGGTCTCGCAGGTCGCGATTTGCCCTGTAGGTGATTACCTACGATTCTAGGGAGATCCATCGCCCGTTTACCAGAGCCCGGGCGTTCTGGTACAACACCCCCAAGAGCCAACGCGGAGGATTCGTGAAGCAGGAGCGCGAAAAGAGTCTCGAGCGCCAGATGCGCGCATTTCACTGGGTGCGGTTGCTCGCCGAGCTGCCCGGTCGCCTCGCGGGTACGAGCGAGGAGCGAGAGGCTGCAGAGCGGATCGAGGCGTGGCTGCGCGAGATCGGCATCGAGGAGGTCAGCTCGCAGCCGGTGCGTGGCCGGCCGCGCTCGGCCTGGGTGGTGGGGTTGCACCTCGGCGTCGGAGCGGTCGCTTGCGCATTTGGGGGCGCGCTCGGTGTCGCAATCGGGGGCATCGCCGCCTACTCGTTCAGTCGCGAATTGCGCGCCCGTGAGTCGCTGTTCTCCCGCTGGTTGCCCTCCGCAAATTCCCTGAACGTGATCGGGCGGGCTGGGTCGAACGCGCCGACCCAGCGCGTAGTTCTTTGCGCCGAGCTGGACGCGCGGCAGCCCGGCTGGATCTTTTCTGAATTTCTCGCGGACTGGAACGCCCGACGCGTCGATCCGGCCCAGGCGTCCCGCCCGACCCGAAGTCCGGCCGCCGTCGCCGAGATTCTGCTCTGGTCGGCGGCAGCCGCGGTGGTTGCGCGCTGGCTCGGTGCGAGCGGTTTTCTGCTTGCAGCGGCGACGATGTTGCTCGGCGTCGCGCTCGCCGCGGGGGCGTTGGTTTCGCTTCGGCAGGCCCGCGCGGCGCACGCGCCCGGCGCAAACGACAACGCCTCGGGGATCTCTGCGATGCTGACAGCGGCCGAGCAGCTGCTCGCGTTGCTGCCGCGGGGTGTCGAACTCTGGGTCGTCGGTAGTGGTGCGGGAGGCACCGGCTGCAGCGGCATGCGGGCGTTCGTCGACGCGCATCGGGATTGGTCGCCCGAACACACCCTCTTCATCCACTACAAGTGCGTGGGCGGCGGCGCGCTCCACTACATCGACAGAGAGGGGCCTCTCGGCGACACCGCATACGTCTCTCAACTCGTCGAACTCGCGCGCCGGGTGTCGGCGAGCGGTCTGTTCGGTGAGGTGACGCCCGTCGATTGGCCCGAGGATACAGAGGGCGGTGTCGCTGCGCGCGCAGGCTTCCAGGCTCTGTCGCTGATCTCGCTCGAGGCCGACGGATTGCCGCGCAATCAACGTCAGGCTTCGGATCTCCCCGCATCGCTCGATATGGAGAGCGTGATACGCGCCTCGGACTTTGGCGTGGCGGTAGCTCGTGCGGCATTGCGCGGAGAAGCGGGTCCCATCGCAATACTCTGACGCGGCCGGCGGGAGATGGCGGGCGTGACCTGACGATCATCGACTGGCGGATTCTCCATGCTCGACATCATTCGCGATCTCGGTGCGGGCCTCTCTCGATTTACCGAGCGCTGGGTTCCCGATTCGTGAGTGATCTGCATGTTTCTCACGAGTGCCGCGCTGATTCTCGCGGTGTTCGGTGCGGATGTCGGTGTGGAAGAGGCGGTGCTCGCCTGGGGCGACGGTGTCTGGATCCTGCTCTCCCTCGCCATGCAGTTCACGATCGCGATGGGGCTGATCTCGCCTCACCTGTAAGGACCTGCAGAATGTCATAACCTCTGCGGCGGGTCTTTGCAGTTGGCCCGGGGGATCAAAACGGATGAACATCGTCATCGTGGGAGCCGGGCGGGTGGGGCAGACCCTGGCCGAGAAGCTTGCGCGCGACGGACACGATGTGTCCTTGATCGAAGACGATTCGGCCAAGGTGCGGGCGCTCTCGGAGACGCTCGACGTTCAGTTGATCGAGGGAAACGGAGCGACCGCTCCCGTACTGCGCCGGGCGGGGATCGAGAAGGCGAACCTCGTCGTTGCGGTGACCGACCACGATGAAGCGAATATGGTCGTCGGTCTGTTGGCGTCGTTCGCGTTCCACGTGCCGCGGATCGTGGTTCGGCTTCGGGAAGCCGATCACGCCGAGGGCTTCGACCTGATCGGGCAGGATCACCCGGGCGAACACGTCTGGGTGAACCCGGACGTGGCGGCCGTGGATCGGATCGCCTCGCTGCTCGAAGTGCCGGGCGCGGTCGACGTGGTCTCCTTCATGGACGGCGAACTGGTCGTCGCCGGCTTCCGGATCGGCGCCAGCTCGGACTTCGTCGGTGTCCGGGTGTCGGATCTCAACCTGCTGTTCGCCGCGACCCCGACCCTGGCGGTTGCGATTCATCGCAGTGACGATTGGATCATTCCCCACGGAGGAGAGGAGATCACGATCGGAGATCTCGTCTACTTCGCGATTGCGCGCGAACATCTGGGCGACGTGCTTCCGCTGGTTGGCGCGCCGAAGGATGACCGCCGCACGATCATGATCGCGGGTGCGGGGCCGATCGGCCTGGAACTCGCGCGGCGCCTGGAGGCCCGCGGCGTCCGGGCGGTCTTGATCGAAAGCGATGAGAGCCTCGCCCAGGAGGCCTCCGAGCAGCTGGGTGATGTGCTGGTCGTAAAGGGGCACGCGACCGACCGGGCGCTACTCGAAGAAGAGGACATCGACCGGGTATCGACCTTCGTGGCGGTGACGCCGGATCACGAGACGAACCTGGTCGGGGGGTTGCTCGCCAAGCGCCTTGGCGCGGGCCGCGCGGTGGTTCTCGTCGACAATCCGGCCCTGGTCGATCTCGTCAGCGACATTGGGATCGACGCAATCATCAGTCCGCGCTTGCTCGTGATCGGGCTCGCCCTTCAACACATTCGCGGCGGACGTGTGCGGACTGTCGCGCAACTGCTCGAAGATCGCATCGAGATCGTGGAGGCCGAGGTCGGCAAGCGCAGCCTGCTCGCCAAGGGGAGCCTCTCCGAACTCAAGCTCCCCCGTGGCGTGTTGGTTGCGGCACTCAAACGCGGTGATCGACTGCTGGTTCCGCGGGGGGCCGATCAGGCCGAACCCGGCGATCGGGTACTGCTGATCTCGACCACCGAGAACGCTTCCAAGCTCGCCGACTTCCTCGCCGAGTAGAGGAAGTGAGCGCGGGTCACATCCGTTGAACGTACTGCGCGATCTACAGATCCTCGGTTGGCTGCTGGTCGTTATCGCAGCCGCCCAGTTGATTCCCGCAGCCGGGTCGTTGATCTGGGGCGAGCCGGCACTTCCGTTTCTCGCGAGTGCGATCGCCGCGGCCGTTCCGGGTCTGCTGATCGCCGTTGCGAGCCAACCGCCCAACGATCGCTTGCGGATTCGCGACGGCTTCGTGTTGGCATTTGGTGCGTGGTTGTTGGCTGCGTTTTTCGGAGCGCTTCCGTATGTGATGACCGGCACCCTGCATCCACTCGACGCGTTCTTCGAGAGCGTTTCGGGGTTCACGACGACTGCATCCAGCGTGGTGAGGTCGGTCGAAGGTCTTCCTCATTCGCTCTTGCTGTGGCGCTCCATGACCCAGTGGCTTGGCGGGATGGGCGTGCTGCTGATCGCGGTCGCACTGCTTCCGTTTCTGGGAATTGGAGGCATGCAGCTGTTCGCGAGCGATGAAACGCGGAGCACGGCCGACTCGGGCCGCCCCCGTTTTGCAGCGGTTGCGGGTCGCCTGTTCGGGGTTTATCTGGGACTGACCGCACTCGCTTTCGCGTTGCTTGCCATTGCGGGGCTCGGGCCTTTCGACGCCCTCTGTCACGCGCTGACGGGTGTTTCGACGGGCGGCTTTTCGACCCGCGACGGGTCGGTGGGCAGCTTCGGCTCTCCGGCTGTGGAATGGGTGATGGTCGTCGTGATGTTCCTCGGCGCGACCAACTTCGTGATCCATTACCGGATCATCAGTCGGCGAGGGGCAAGGCTCTGGTACGACGGCGAGGTTCGCTACTACGTGGGTGCGATCGTCATCGCCAGCGCTCTACTGGGTTGGTCGCTTTCTGGCAGCGCCGATGCCTCAGCGGAAATTTCGCGCCCGGCGATCTTCCAAACCGTGTCGATGCTCTCCGGAGCTGGTTACTACAGCGCGGACTACACGCAATGGAGTGGCTTTGCTCAGCTGGTCCTGCTGGGCCTGATGGTACTCGGCGGAATGGCGGGATCGACGACGGGTGGCATCAAGAGCCTGCGCTTGCTGATCGGAATTCGCGCGCTTTGGCACTCCTTCACGATGCTGCTCCACCCCCACGCCGTGCATCGCGTGAAGTACGCCGGGCGAGCCGTTCCAGACGAAATCGTCGCCGCCATCTGGGCGTTCTTGACCGCTTATTTCGCAATTGTCGGGGTGGCCGCCGTGATCGTCGCGTTGGCGGGCTACGATCTGGTTACCGCGATCTCAGTCGCATTCAGCGTGACGTCCAATGTCGGCCCCTGCCCTGGGCGCTGCAGGTCCCGGCACTCATTTCGCCGACTTCCCAGACTACGCGAAGTACGGCCTCTGCTTCTGCATGCTCGCCGGAAGACTCGACGTCTTCACAATTCTCGTCCTACTCCTCCCAAGATTCTGGCGCACCTAACCCCCCCTCTCTCAATTTCACCGGAAACATCAAAAGACGACCCGGTAAACTGGGCCCCCGCCAGTGGCGGACTCGGTCATAAGATAATGGTCTGCGCGGGCAGGCGGGGCCCCAGTTGGCTGGGCGACTCGGGATTGTGAGGCTGTTGATTGCGAAGATTCTGCTACGCGGGAGTTCTGACCGCGCTTAGAGGCGGACGCGTGGTTGTCGTCGGCGGCCGGAGTTTCGGCCCAGCAGCGCGCCCAGCGCCATTCCAACGAGCACGATTCCGGCGCCCGTGATCCATTCGGGCCAGCGGGCGCCCGCTCGGAGTTTGAAGTTCTCGCGGGTGAGCTGATCGATCTCCTGTCGCTGTGTTGCGTCGTTGGTCTCGATTTTTTCGTTGGTGGTGCGCAGATCGGCGGTCGTATCCGTAAGATCGGCCACCTGTCTGCGGAGTTCTTCCGCGTTGCGCTCCAGGCGTTCGAGTTGGATCCGTGCAGGCGGGCTCGCCTGCAGAAATCCCGCGGAAACCCAACCCTCTTTTCCCTCGGCGGTTCGGACCTTCGTCCAGCCATCACCACGTGTCAGGATCGTCGCCACATCGCCAGTCGAGAGGCTGCCGATGATCCGATATTGGGTGCCGGCGCCGGTGCGAAGCGTCAGGGAGACTTCTTTATCCATCACCCAGGCTTCCTGGGCCTGTGCGGGCGTCGTTGAAAGCGCTGTCAAAGCGATGGTTGCGAGTATGAGCAGCGCGCGAAGTGTGACAGCGCGGGCTGAATCGGGTCGCGGTCGGGTGGATTCTCTCAGAGTGGGCTCCAAACAATCTGGTTCGGACATTTTACCCCTTCGTAACGAGAAGAGAGTGTGGCTCCCCGGGTAGGACTCGAACCTACGACTTGGCGGTTAACAGCCGCCCGCTCTACCAACTGAGCTACCGGGGAATGCTCAAGGGGTCGGATTCTAGGAGAGAGGCCCCGAAAATCAATCCGCCGGGCGCTCGGGGATCGAGATCTCGACCGGCGCCGATCGAGGCGCCAGGCTCTGGTTGCCCCTCTCCAGAACGACCGTGTAGCGATAAGTCGCTCCGGGCCTGACCTCGGTGTCGACGAAGCGGTTCTCGAGCGAAAATCCGAGATTCTTGTTTTGCAGAAGTGCGGTCCGAAAGACGTGGCCGCCCAGGAAGCCCTCCTCGGACCGGTCGTTCCACTCGAGGTGAACGCCATCGGGTCGAACCGTTGCAGACAGCCCATAGCGCTCACTTTCGACCTCGATGGGATTGCCTGGGGCGCTTTCCAGGCCATCTCGGTCGATCGCGACCAACGTGTAGGAGACCCGCTGTCCGGCCCCGACCGCGGCGTCGGTCGCGATGGTTTCATCGGCGTCCAGACTCGCGACCAGCGCGGGGGAATCTTCGCCCTCGAGGGTGCGGTACAGCCGATATCCGACGAGGTCCTCTTCGACGTTGGGGTCCCACGCCACTTCGTTCGCGCCCAGGCTCTGGGCGATGGTGTGGAGCCCGATCGGGGGAAGCGGTTCGGGTTTGGTGACGGCGCGCACGGGATCGGTGGCATCGCCGAGACCACCCTCTGCGTTTACGGCGACGATCCGATAGTAGAAGACGCGAAGGTCCCCGAGGCCGCGATCGACATAGATGGTCTGGTGGCGGCCATCGATTTCCGCGAGAAGCTCGAAGGGACCGCTCGCGGTTGGGCTGCGCTCCACCCGATATCCGACCACGTCCGGATCCGCGCTCGCCTGCCAGCTCAGCGGAACCGCGCGAGGCTGGCGGCTGTAGGCGCGAAGGTCCTCGGGGGATTCCGGCGGTGGTGCGGTGGTTGCCACCGCCAGCGAAGAAGTCCGGGAGCCAAGCGTTCCGTCCGCCGAATAGGCGCGGACCCGATAGAACCAGGTGATGCCGTCTCGCCTCGGGTCGCTTTCGTCCAAGAGCGCTTCGGCATCGGGTGCGGCCGAGACGGGTGGGGTTTCGGGAACGGTTTCCCGGTCGAGGTAGGTCGTCGTGAGGCGCTCGGAGACCCTTGCCAGCTGCTCGAAGTGGCCATCGCGCGCGGGCGCGCGCTCGATCGCGTAGCCACCGATGTCGCCCATCAACAGCGGTTCCCATTTCAGGGGAACCATGCGCAATTCACCACTGGTCGCGCGCAGTCCTTCCGGAGCCGGAAGGTCGGCGGTGGGTTCTACGGAGAATTCCGAGACTTCGGGCGGAGCCTCCTCACGGGGCTTGGGCAACCAGCCGAAGTCCATCGCACAACCCGATAGCGACAGCCCCAACGCGATCGCACAGATTCTCCGATGTTTGGGAAGGCCCGGCACGGATCAGCGCTCCCCGCTTGCGACGTCGGGCTCCGACCGCAGGCGCTCCAGGTTTCCCAACTGGCGCACGGCGCGCGCCGCATACGCTTGCGCGCGTTCGTTGCCCGGGTCGACGAGTAATGCGCGACGCCAGGAATCGAGTGCGGATTGGAGGTCTTCGTTTCGGAAGTGGGTGCGACCCTCTTCGATCAAAACCTTCACCTGTGGCGTCAGTTTGAGGCGAGTTTCAGCCAGGTGTCGGCGCGCGCCGGTGTGGCCCGAATAGGCGTCCAGCGCCTGCAGGTCGTGGCGGATCGCGACGAAGCGGTCCCCCGAAGCCTCTGCGGCCAACGCGTTCTGGTGAAACCCCTCCGCGCGAATTTCAGCGTCGGATGCGAAGGTTTCCGGCGGCTCGAAGGCGGCGGGTTCGCTGCCCGCCGTTCGGCTCGCGCGCCGAATCGTGTCGATATAGGACAGATAGCCGCGCGCCGACTCGTTGTTCGGGTCCACCTCGAGCACCGACCGGAAGGCGCGCTCTGCGGCTGCGTGGTTTCCGTCGCTGAATCCGCGTCGGCCCACCGCGAGCAGGTGCGTGATCGATTCCTGCAATCTGTCGCGCAGCTCGCGTTCGTCGACCTGAAGCGCGGGATCGAACGGGTCGAGGGTGTGCAGCTGTTCGAGGCTCACACCGGCTTTTGCGAGATGGCCCGCGTCGAAATCCACCCGATACTGGGCTCTCAACGCTCGCCTCTCGCTGACGACCTTTCTGGCCAGCTCCTGGACGTGCGCCAGCGTCTCGGCATCGTCGGGCTGTAGTTTGAGTGCGAGTCGGTAGTTGACGATCGACTCTGCCAGTCGTTCCTTTGCCTCGAAGTAGCGCGCGCGTTGTTTGTAGCGAACGACGAGCTGTTGAAATTCCTCCTCGACGACCGCAATTCGCTCATGCGCCTTCTGGTAACCCGCGTCGTCTTCTGGAATCGCCCGCCAGGTTTCGAGTGCCGCGAGGCGATCTCCCTCGCGGTACATCCGCTCTCCGGCCGCGAGCGGTGTTCCGCAACCAGCCCAGGTGAGTGCTAGCAGTGCGCAGGCAATTCGTTTCACGGTTGAGACGTCGACCCGGACGGGGCAGCCGGGTTCGATTGGGAACTCGATTCCGATAGAGGAACCGCTTTGGCGTCGCCGTGAATCGAGTAGACGTGAACGGGCTCTTCTCTGCCCGAGAGTTGTCGCTCTCCCTCGAAACGCATCGGTACCACGCTCCGGACGCGGCGCTGAACGGCTTCCGATACGAGGATCTCACCGCGGCGCGCCAGTTTTTCGAGGCGGTGGGCGACGTTCACGGGATCGCCGATCGCGGTGAAGTCGGTCCGGTGATCCGAACCGATGTTTCCGACCACGACGGGGCCCAAATGGATTCCGATGCCGAGTTCGACCGCCAGGCGTTCGGGTGTCCCGTCCTCCTTGATCTGCTGGTTTCGCTCGATGACCGCCTTTCGGATTTCGATCGCGGCGGAAACCGCCTGTACGGCGTGGTTCGGATTGGGGATCGGAGCGCCGAAATAGGCCATCACCGAGTCGCCGATGAATTTGTCGACCGTGCCTCCGTAATCGAGGATGCGGTCCGTCACCAGTTGGAAGATTTCGTTGAGCAGTGAAACGACACGCGGCGCCTGCAACCCTTCTGCGAGATGGGTGAAGCTGCGGATGTCTACGAAGAGCACCGTGACTTCGCGCTCGATTCCACTCTGCGGCTCACCGTCGGGGCCCTCGAGCAGTTGGCTCAAGACGTAATCGCTCACGTAGCGGCCGAAGGCGCTCTGGATGCGCTCTTTCTGTTCGATCGAGTCACCCATCTCGTTGAACGCGCGGGTCAACTCGCCCACCTCGTCGCGCGACGTGGGCGGAACCCGGACGGATAGATTCCCAGCGGTGAGTTGTTCGACGCCAGCGCGGAGTCGGCGCAGCGGGCCCACGAGCAGGGCTACGAACGCGATCCCCCGCGAGCACACCGAACGTCACCACCGCAATCGCGGCGGCCGCGAGTTGCTCGGTGCTGCTCCGCACGATGGGGTCGACGAGCACGGTCAGGTCGAATTCGACTTGCGCTTCACCCACGCGCACACCGCTGTAAAAGATCGGGGCCGCGACCGACAGCCTCTTTCGATCTCTCGATACCTGAAGCGAGTCTTCCGCTGCGGTCGCCGTTGCGATCTGAGGCGCGAGAACCTTCGTGCGCTCGGCTGGATCGAGTGAAGCCGCCACACGCCCTTCGCGATCCAACAAGCGCGCAGCCACGACGCCCTCGCCCGTCCCCACATCCTCGACGAGTTGTTCCAGGGTCAGCTCGTGACCGAAGTCGCCTTGTTCGACACTCAGCAGCGGTTCTTTGGCAGCGCCCGCCAGATGCGTCGCGACCGCGCGGCCACGTTTTTCGACTTCGGCCTCGAGCGCGCCGCGCTCGTGGTGCGTCGCGATCACCGTGAGGCCGACCGAAGCCACGACGAGCACGGTAACGACGAGCGCACTGAATTTGATCTGGAGTGATCGCAATCGGGGGCCTCGTACGCGCGAGGAGCGACCGACCCCCCTGCAGCTGACTCGACCGATTCTGCGGGGACGCCGGGCGCTGTTCCGCGGGACTAGCTGCGCGTTGGCCTACGGCCAAAGCTTCTGCGTCGTCGCGCGAACCCGAATCTCGGGTTGCGCTCCTAGTTGATCATCGTCACTTCCACTAGGAGTTCGCGCGACAGCGTGGCGCGCGAACTCCTAGTCGAAGCGAATCTCCAGAACCTCGAACGACCGGTTGCCCTTGGGCACACGGACCGTCACTTCATCCCCCACGCCTTTCCCGAGCAGCGCGCGCGCCACCGGAGACGTCACCGAGATCAATCCCACCGAGAGATCGGATTCATCTTCACCCGTGATCGTATATTGGACTTCTTCCCCGGTGTCGTCGTCGGACAGCACTACTGTAACGCCGAAGCGCACACTTTCGGGTGGATTTCCACCGGTTTCGATGACCTGGGCTCGCGCGAGCTTGTCTTCGACGATGCGGATCCGGCCCTCGACGTGGCTCTGCTTCTCTTTGGCGGCGTGGAACTCCGCATTTTCCGAGATGTCGCCATGGGCTCGCGCGATCTCGATTTCATTCGAGATCTTTCGGCGTTCGACGGTCTTGAGCTGTTTCAGCTCGGCTTCGAGCTTCGTGTAGCCGCTCGGCGTCATCGGAATGCGGTCGGCCATGGGCCCTATCGCCTCTGTGCTCAGATGACCGGTTACAATCCGGTCCGAATGCGAAAATCCGACGCCTCCTGGGGAGGAACGCCGGCTTCGCCTCAAGCTACCCGCCAGCAGGAACTCCTGCAACGAGGCTCTGAGCTCTTGAACCCCGAAACTGAGGAAAATCTGGAAGTCCAGGCTGCTGCCCCCGGGGGATACGTCGTCCCTGTCGTCAAGCTGGCGCTGTGCTTCTACGGAGCGTTTTTCGCGGTCGCGCTCGCGTGGTCGGCCTGGAGCGGCCGTTCGGTCTTCTACGCCTCTCAGGCCGCCGCTGAGGAGGGGATTGCGCCGCTGATGGACACTGCGGCGGGGCTCGCGGTCGCAGCCGTGACGATCGGGCTGTCTCGGCTCACCGAGCGCACAAAATGGGGCGATGCGATGGGTCGCGCGCTTGCTGAATTGGTCGGGAAGCGATCGTTGCGCGAATGCATCGTTCTCGCCGTCGTGAGCGGCGTGGCCGAAGAGGTCTTCTTCAGGGGTGTTCTGCAGCCCCTGCTGGGATGGTTGCTGGCGAGCCTGATCTTCGGGGGGGTCCATTTCGTGCCCAAACGAGAAATGCTTCCGTGGACGGGCTTCGCGTTGGCTGCGGGATTGGTGCTCGGCGCCCTGTTCGAATCCACGGGCAATCTCGTGGCTCCGATCGTGGCCCACGTCGGAATCAACGCTGTGAATCTGAGACGTCTGGTGGTGCGCTACGGGTGAGGTTCAGCTGTCGAAGCCGTCGCCATCGATGAGGCGATCTTCGAGGATCCGCAGCAGATAGCCGAGAAGCAACAGGTTCGGCAGGCGCTTCAGGGTCGTGCCCTCGATTCTCTCGGACTTTCCAAAATCTTCCGCATACGATGCAAAGAATTCAAGCGTCTCGAGCGGAACGTTTTTCGCAAGAACTTCGTTGATCTGTTCGGTCGGCAGCTCTCCAAAGAGTTCCACCAGTTCCCACGCGAGTTCTGACCGCTTGAGATCGTCGTTGTCACCAGGTATGTCGAAGCTCGCCATGTGCTGTATCCACCATAGACATCGAAGGGATCGGGTGTGCCGCGCAAATGCGCACACGCCGACGGAGCGAAAGCATCCTGACATCCGGCACTTGCGATGTCAACGAAGCAATTGATGCGAGCCTTCGATTGAATACGCTCACGCGTGTGCAGCAATTGCGAGGCGTAAGTGGCCGTGTCCCTCGGGAGGCGGCAATCGAGATGTACTGCCGACGAACTCGAAAACTCTCTTCCTGAAGTGAATCAGAGAGTCAACGCGCGAGTTGCATGTTGCCTTCCGGTCGCAGATTTGTGTCGAAACTGTGGGGAAGAATGCGAACTTCGGAGTCCCTACTCTCTGCCGCCGAGCGGGGGGAATCTGGTCGGGGCGACTGGATTTGAACCAGCGACCTCTTCGTCCCGAACGAAGCGCGCTACCAAGCTGCGCCACGCCCCGATACCAAATCCGCGGGGAACCCGGTCAGTATGCCGATTCTCGCACGCTCGGACCACCGAGCGCTCGAGGCGCGGATGCTGCCGGAAGCCGGAGGGGTACCTAACTCGAAGCGGCCTGTCGAAGGGCGCCGATGGCCTCTCGGTAGTTGGGCGCGCCGAAGATCGCGGTCCCCGCGACGAATGCGTTGGCGCCTGCGCGGGCCGCGCTCGCGATCGTATCCTCGGTGATTCCGCCGTCGACTTCGAGCGCGACGGCGAGTTCGCGATCCCGGATCCAGCCCCGAAGGGTTTCGACCTTCGCCAACGTGCCCGGGATGAATCGCTGGCCGCCGAAGCCCGGGTTGACGGTCATCACGAGGACCTGATCGACATCTCCGAGAACCGGTTCGACCGCGCTGGCGGGTGTTCCCGGATTGATGGTGACCGAAGCGCGCGCACCCGCTTCTCGAATCTGCGCGACCGTGCGGTGCAGGTGCGGGCAGGCTTCTGCGTGGACTCCGACGGTCGTTGCGCCGGATTTGACGAAGGATTCGATGTAGCGCTCCGGCTGTTCGATCATCAGGTGGACGTCGAGCGGAAGCTGCGTCGCATTGCGGGCGGCCTCCACGATCCGCGGCCCGATCGTGATGTTAGGCACGAAGTGCCCGTCCATCACATCGACGTGGATCCAATCGGCGCCGGCGTCGGTAACGGCCTGGATCTCTTCGGAGAGCCGCCCGAAGTCGCAAGCCAGGATCGAAGGTGCGATCACGATTTCTTCTGTCGTCATGTCCGTCGCTCGAACCGCGCGGCAAAAAAGCCGTCGGTATCGCAAGTGTGGGGGGAGGTTTGCAGAAATCCCTCAGGGTCGGCCACCGCTTTGACCTCTTCCGGCAGGGCATCTTTCGGAACCGCCGCGAAATCGCGCGATCTGCGCAAGAAGTGCCTGGTGATTTCCTCGTTTTCTTCGGCGAGCACTGTGCAGACACTGTAGACGAGCGCGCCCCCCGGTCTCAACACCGCGGCAGCGCTGCCCAAGAGCGCCTGCTGTACCTCGGCGAGGCGCGCGGGATCTCCGGGCCGGACTCGCCATTTGGCGTCGGGATTGCGGCGCAGCGTGCCGAGGCCCGAGCAGGGGGCATCCACGAGGATCCGGTCGAAGCCGCCCGGCGGTGCGAGTTCCGCGAGGGAGCGCGTCGCATCCCGGACGACGGTTCGGATCCCGCTGAGTCCGAGTCGGCGCACGGCGCGCTGTACGAGGTCGAGTCTTCGCGCATTGCGGTCGACCGCGACGACGAAACCCGAAGGGCCGACCCGCTCTGCGATCGCCGTCGTCTTGCCACCCGGGGCCGCGCAGAGATCGAGCACCTGTTCGCCGGGCTGCGGGTCGAGCAATGCGACCACGAGCTGTGATGCCTCGTCCTGCACGGTAAAGCGCCCTGCGAGGAAGCTTGGATCCCGAGCCGGGTTCCCCTTGCGTCCGAGTACGATGCCGTCCGTGGCGAACCGACAGGCGGCGGCGTTGGGAAAATTCTCGAGCAGGTCTTGCAGCAGTTCGCCCGCGTCGCCTCGCGCCCGGTTTGCGCGAATCGTCAACGGCGGGATCTGATTGGACGCCTTCGCGAATTCGACCGCGCCTTCGACCCCGAAGCGTTCGATCCAACGCTCGGCGAGCCAGCGGGGAAGCGAGAGCGCGTGGGTCAGGTGTGCGGTCGGATCATCGTGGACCGACGGGAGCATGATCTTGTCGTGTTCGAGCGAGAGTCGGCGCAGGACCGCGTTGACGAGTCCGGTCGCTCGACCCATGCCCGCTGCGCGGATGCAGCGCACCGATTGATCGACAGCCGCGCTGGCCGGGACGCGATCGGTGCACAGCAATTGATACGCGCCGAGTTGAAGCGTGCTCGCGACCAGCGGTTCGAGCTTGGCGAGATCCTGGTCGACGAAATGGCTCAGGTAGTAGTCGATCTTCCCGCGCCAGCGGAGCGTTCCGTAGACGAGATCCGTCGCAAACGCGCGATCCGGTGCGTTGAGGCTGGAGCGCGCGAGCGCCGAATGAAGCAGCAGGTCTGCGTACGCGCCTGCACTCGATACGCGCTCGAGCACGCGAAGCGCGAGCAGCCGGGTGTGGGTGGGGGCCGAAGTTCTCCGTCGATCGGATGTGGTGGGCCCAGTTGGGCGTCCGCGGTTCGGTCGGACGCGTGTTTCGCGGCTGAATTCGTCAGACACATCGACCACTCGCAGCCATCTCTCGTGCTCGTGGCGTCCACATCGCGATGTTGGTCGTCTGATTCACCATGAGAGTCTAGCCCGCATTTCCGTCGGTGGCGCGCATTTCCGTCGATGTTTCGCCTTTCCGTTGTCGACGAGTTCGGTCGTTCATCACGTCTGTCGGTGGAATGCAATTGGAATCGCACTCGGTAGGTTGCTCGTCGGAAGGATTTCAGCCGAGTCGAATGCCGTCGGGGATCGGCTTTCCGCGCATGAACGCCTCGACATCCAGCGCTCGTTTTCCTGGTCGCTGCAGGATGCGCGGCAGCAACCATCCGTCGCCCGTCGCGACCCGCAGTTCTTGCGCAGGCCCTACGCAAACAGTTCCCGGCGCGAGGTCGGTCGGGGTCGCATCCGAGCGCGCATCGAGGATCCGCAGATTCTCTCCCTCGAAGATCGCGAACGCCCCCGGGCTCGGGGCCATCGCGCGTACCCGTCGGCAGAGCGCCTCCGCGCTTTCGGTCCAGATCAGCTCAGCGTCGGAACGTCCGATCTTGGGTGCGAATGTGACGCGAGTGTCGTCCTGGGGAACCCAGCCGACGCGGTCGTCGGCAATCTGCTCGATTACTTCTTCGAGTGCGTCGGCGGTGAGTTGCGCGAGTCGCTCCGAGAGCTCCCCCGCATTCTCGTGTTCGCCGATCTCGATTTCGCGTTGCAGCGCGATCGCTCCACTGTCCATCTCTCTTTCGACGCGCATCGCCGAAATGCCGGTCACCGTCGCGCCGTCGAGGATGCAGCGGGAAATCGGAGCTGCGCCGCGGTAGCGGGGCAACAGGCTGGCGTGGCCGTTGATCAGATATCCGCGCGCGGGTGCTTCGCGAATCTGCTTGGGTAGGAACTGCCCGAACGCGACCACGACACCGAGGTCTGAATCGCAGGCGCGAAATTCGGCGAGCGCTTCGGCATCCGCGATGTTTTCGGGGCGTATCAGCGGCACGCCGGCCGCCAGCGCCAGGTCGGCGACCGGGGCGGGTGACGTCTTGCGGCCGCGGCCACGTTGACGGTCGGGTTGGCAGATGACGTGGACGACTTCGTGGCGCCCTTCGAGCAACCGCTCGAGGGTCGGAACCGCGAAGTCCGGCGTTCCGAAGAACGCGAGGCGAAGCGGGGAGCTGGAAGGCGCGTTCGCCAAGCTCCGGCTCCTATCAGGTGAATCCTTCGGATTCACCTGCGTCGTCGTACGACACCATTCTGGCGTCGCACTCCTAGCTTCCCGACTGTTCTTCGAGCTCGAGGCGCAGCCGTTTCTTGCGCCGTTGGGTGTAGAGGTTGCGCTTGAGGCGGCTGATCCGATCGATGAAGAGGACGCCATCGAGGTGGTCGATCTCGTGTTGAAAACACACCGCCTGGAGTTCGGACGCGTCGATCTCCAGGTCCTCTCCCTCCAGATTCGACGCGCGCAGCTTGACGTGCGACGCGCGTGAGACGTCGGCCTCGAAATCGGGGACGGACAGGCAGCCCTCCGTCCAGGTGATCTGTCCGCTGTGCTCGACGATCTCCGGATTGACGAGTACGAGCGGGGCTTGCTCCGCGTCCTCTGCCGTCCACTCGGTGTCGACGACGATCAGGCGAATGATCTGCCCCACCTGGGGAGCAGCGAGTCCGATGCCGGGCTCGTCGTACATCACCTCCGCCATGTCGTTTGCGAGTTCGCGGATCTCGTCCGTGATCTTTTCGATCGGACTCGAGACCTCACGCAAACGTTTGTCGGGGAATTTGAGAACTTCGCGCAATGCCATGCGTCGTTACGACTCAGTTTGGGAGAAAGGTGACAGACGGCGCTCCAAAAAGGTTCATAGCATGCTCACCGGATTGACGTCCACGCTGGCCTGCAGCGGGGCGGCGAGTCCGGCGGACGCTTTGGCGAGTGTCTCTGCGGCTGCGCGCAGCAGCGGGCCCGGCGCTCCCTTCACGAGCAGTTGATAGCGATGGCGCCCGCGCAGGCGCGCGAGAGGAGCGGGCGCGGGTCCGAGTATCTCCAACTCCTGCTTCGAGCCGTCTACGGCGATTGCCGACACCAGGCGGGAGAGTTCGAGCGAAGCGCTCCGGGTTTCGGCCTCGTCGGGCCCCGTGATCAAGGCTCGGATCAGCCGCCCGAACGGGGGATAGCCGAGGCCTTTTCGATGCTCCAGTTCCTCGTTGTAGAAACGCTCGTAGTCGTGTTCCAGCACGGGTTGGATCGCGTAGTGGGACGGGGCGAAGGTCTGGATGATGACCCGCCCGGGTGCGGCACCCCGACCGGCGCGCCCCGCTACCTGGGTGAGCAACTGGAAGGTTCGTTCGGCGGCCCGGAAGTCGGGCAGGTGCAGGCCCACGTCTGCGACGACCACGCCCACCAGTCGCACGCCCGGAAAGTCGTGCCCCTTGGCGACCATCTGGGTGCCTACCACGATGTCGATGCTCCTGTCGTGGAGGCCCCGCAGCACGCTCTCCGTGAACCCCCGTTCCTTCGCGGTGTCGCGATCGAGTCGGGCGATGCGCGCGTTCGGGAACTGGCTGCGGACCTCTTCTTCGAGTCGCTGTGTTCCCACGCCCATGAGTGCCGCATCCGGTGCGCCACATTCCGAACAGCGATCGGGCGGCGGAATCTCGAAGTCGCAGTAGTGGCAGCGCAGGCACTGCCCGCTCGCGTGGTACACCAACGCGATGTCGCAGTTCTTGCAGTGCTCGGTGGCACCACATTCGAAGCAGAGGATCGCGGTCGAGAAGCCACGCCGATTGAGGAAGAGGATGGACTGGCCGCCGTCGGCGAGTGTCTCTGTGATCGCGCTGCGCAGTGGGGCCGAGAGAATGACCTTGCGGCCGCGCGGCGAGCGGTCGCGCTCTTTGGCGAGATCGACGATCTCGACCGCGGGCAGGGGGCGTCCACCGATGCGCTTGGGGAGCACGAGCCGCTTCACATCGCCGCGTTCGGCGGCGAACCGGGTGTCGAGGGAAGGTGTGGCTGAGCCCAGGATGATCGGGCAGCCGGCCTGCGTGCCGCGCCGACGGGCGAGATCTCTCGCGTGGTAGCGGAATCCCTCGTCGTTCTTGTACGCCGAGTCGTGCTCTTCGTCGATCACGATCACGCCCAGATTCTCGAGGGGTGCGAAGAGTGCGGACCGCGCGCCGACGGCGATCGGCGTAGCGCCCGCGCGCAGCAGCTCCCACTGTTCGAGTCGCTCGCCGGGTCGCAGCCCACTATGGAGCACGGCGAGTTCGTCACCGAAGCGCCCCCGCAGACGGGCGAGGATCTGATGGGTGAGGGTGATTTCCGGAACCAGCACGAGTGCCTGCCGCCCGGCGCGAAGCGCCTCGCCGACGGCGCGCAGGTAGATCTCGGTCTTGCCGCTTCCCGTGACGCCGTGGAGCAGGAAGGTCTCGGAGCGCGACTGGCCAATCGCGTCGACGATCGGCTCCAGGCAAGCGGACTGGTCCGGAGTGAGGGAGACGCTGCAATCCGCTTCCAGGGGCTCGCCGAGTACGTCACGCGAGACGCGCTTCTCGGCCAACTCCACCAGCCCGTGCTCCGCCAGCCGGCGCAGCAGGCGCGCGGCGTCGGGGAACGCGTCGAGCAGGGAACGGGTCGGGATTTCGCGCTCCTCGGCGATCCGGCGCAGCAGAGCGGCCTGCTGCGGAGCTCGCGCGAGAAGCGTCGCGGCCGCCTGCTCGACATCCACCCCCGAGGCCAGGTTTGTGGTTCGGATCGTCGCGATTCGTGCCGCGGCCGGACGCAGCAGGGAGGTTCGAACCACCAGTCGATCGCGCTCGAATGCGTCGAGTCGCTTCGGGCTGCCGAACTTGCGCAGGTAGCTGCGCGTGCGGGGCTGCCGATCCAACGCTTCGAACAGCGATCGATCGGAGCTGGCCACGGCACCTGCGGTGAGCGCAGCCCGTCCGGTGCTGGTGATTGCGTAACCCGCGGCCGTGCGCGGCGCAGAGCCGGCGGGCAGCGCAGTGGCCAGTGCGATTCCGAATGGACAGATGACTTCGATCGCCGCCTCTCGGAGCATCTCCAGCATCGCGGTCGAGAGCGCGGGTTCGAGGTCCACCATGCTTTCGATCGGAAGCAGGCGACCCTGGAATTGCGGGTGGGCGGTGCGCTCGACGATCACACCCGTCAGCCGGCGATCGCGGACGCGAACCTGGACGCGACAACCCGGCTGGGCGTGCTCGTCGAGTTCCGGCGGCACCGCGTATTCGAAGAGCTCATCCACCGGGAGCGGCAACGCGACACGAGCGACGTCGCAGCGTGCGAGCGGGAAGAGCGGTTGATTCATGGCAATCAGTCTATCGCTCGCTCGGGTAATTCGGTGATTGTGATGGCGGCCACCTGCAGTCTCCGATATTCCTAGCTGGCGAATCCTCTGGATTCGCTTTGCGGCGTCGCGTAAACCCGAAAATCGGGTTTACGCTCCTTGTCGCCTATGCTTTGCCAGAAGGAGACCGAATGCCCCCCCGCGTTCGACAGTCGCGCGCCAACCGAGTGGAAGTCAAGCAGAGCGGCAGGGGGCGCGCGCTCCGGATCGACGGGACCTTCGCGTCCTGGTACGAGCCCGGCAAGGCGGTCACGGGCTCGGTCTGGGATGCGCTGGCGGCGCCTTTGCTGTTGCTCCCCAAATCCAGGCGCGACCGGGTGCTGATCTTGGGCCTCGGCGGTGGCAGCGCTGCCCGGGTCGCGCGCGCACTCGCGCCCAGGGCGCGGATCACGGGTGTCGAGATCGACGCCGGGGTCGTTCGCGTGGCGCGCCGCTGGTTCGACCTCGATGGGCTCGGCATCGAAGTCGTCAAAGACGACGCACAGCACTATCTGGAGCGGACCCGCAGGTGCTTCGATGTCATCCTCGATGACGTCTTCGTGGGCAACCGGCGAACCGTCCGCAAGCCCGATTGGCTGCCCGATCCCGGCCTCGCTCTCGCCAGCGACCGGCTGCGGCCGGGCGGAATCCTGGTCAGCAATACGATCGACGAAACGGTCTCGGTCGCTCGCGAGATGCGCCGACTCTTCAGCAACACGCTGCAGATCGAGATCGAGGACTACGACAATCGGGTCGTGGTTGGAGCCGGGTTTCCGCTCTCGGGCCGGGTTCTGCGCACCGCGCTGATGCACAATCCGACGCTGTCGGCGACCGCGCCGCGATTCAAGATTCGCAAATCCAGGGGTCGCTAGTGGGTTGCGTCAGCTGGCCGTTCCGAGAGGAACTGCAGCACGATGTGGTTGAACTGCTCGGCGGATTCGACCATCACGACATGTCCCCCATAGGGGATCGTGACGAGGTGTGCGTTGGGAATCTCGTCCGCCAGCTCGCGGTGAAAATGGGGCGGCGTGAGCCGATCCCGCCGGCCGCAGATCACGAGCGTGGGCTGCTGGATGTCGCGCAGCCGGTCGGCGGTGTCGTGCGCGAGACAGGCGTCGCACTGTCGCGCGAAAACCTCCTCGGTGAGTGGCGCTACGTCCTTGGTGAAGAACTCGATCATCTGGTCGATCAGATCGGTCTGCTCGAGGGTCTCGTCCTGCAGCGTCCAGAGCATGCGCTCGCGAACCATCACCTCGACGGAGGCGCCGCCGAGCGATAGCTCTCGCCACTGTTGGATGAGCATCCGCCGCTTGGCGTCGGGGCGCGCATAGGTGCCCGCGAGGATCAGGCGATGGACACGATCCGGATGCCGCAGCGCCACCTCTTGCGCGACCATGCCGCCCATGAACGCACCGAGCACATTGGCTCTCTCGATTTCGAGCGCGTCCATCAGGCCGATCGTGTCATCCGCCAGGCCCGCGGTGGTGAGAGGGCCGCTCGAATCCTCGCTCCGGCCCACACCCGGGTGATCGTAGATCAGCGTGCGGTGCTGCTGGGAGAATTCGGGAACCTGGAGGGGGAGCCAACCGCGGCACGATCCCCCGGTTCCCATGATCAGGATCAGCGGGATTCCGGGGTGCACTCCGTGGAGTTCGTAGTAGATCTTGCGAGAGCGAACGACGGCGTGGGGCACGCGCGCATGGTAACGCTACCCGATTCGAATTTGAAGGATCGATGGGTCGCCGGGTGGCGCGTTGGGAGCGCCTACTTGCTCATCTGCTTGAGGTCTCTCAGCACTGCGCGGGCCACGGCCTTCAGCGTCTCGAACACGCCCGTTCCCACCGTCGCGCAGGCTTCGAAGTCCGGCATGCCGGTGGGGTTGAGGAGCTTGCGGATCTCATCGAGCGGTGCTGAATTGGGAAGGTCACGTTTGTTGTACTGCACGATGTAGGGCGTCTTCTCGAGCTCGTAACCCTGCTCGGCGAGGTTGAGCTTCAGGTTGTCGAGGCTTTCGAGGTTCGCCTCCATCCGCTCGATCTGGCTGTCGGCCACGAAGACCACGCCGTCCACGCCTTTGAGGATCAGCTTGCGGCTCGCGTCGTAGAAGACCTGACCGGGAACCGTGTAGAGGTGAAAGCGGGTCTTGAAGCCGCGGATCTGTCCCAGCGCGAGCGGCAGGAAGTCGAAGAAGAGGGTGCGCTCGGTCTCCGTCGCGAGCGAGATCATCTTCCCCTTGAGGTCGGGATTGGTCTTGTTGTAGATGAACTGCAGATTGGTCGTCTTGCCACACAGGCCGGGCCCGTAGTAGACGATCTTGCAGTTGATCTCGCGCGAGGAGTAATTGATGAAGGACATTTTCCGATCTACATCGAGAAGAGGTTGTCGATGTCTTCGTCCGTGATCTCGGAGAAAGGTGCATCGCCACCTCCCCCCGCATTGGCCTGTTCTGATCGCTTCTGGATGTGTTCGAAGACCTTCGCGAGCTCGGCGCCGGCCTTCTTCACCCGCAGCCGGACGAGTCCGAGCGAGCTGCGGTCGTCGAAGACCACGACCAGGATGATTCGGTGCGCGACCAGGGTGATGTGGAGATTGTCCCGCTGACCCTGGTGGAAGTGGATCGGGAATTCCTCTTCGCCAACGATCTTGGCGAGGCCCCCGGTTGCCGCGATGCAGCCCGCGGTCAGCGACGCGAGGCTCGTCGTGTCGATCCCCCGCATCTCGCCCGCTTCGCCGATCAACTGGCCATTGCGATCGACGACGAAGATTCCCTTGGCGTTTGCGTCTTTGACGAGCTTCTGGATGACGGCCAGGATCTTGCGATAGTCCTCGTCGTACATCACCAGCTGCGTGTCATTCATCGGCAATCGCCTCGATAAGCGGTGGGATAGCCAGTGCTTTCGCCTACGCACCTTACCGCGTACGCCAAACTCCCGGCAAGCATAAGCCCCGCGAGTGGTTCGGCGCACTTGGGACGCGGCTTTAGCCCGATACGCGGGTTCCGGCGATCGATGTCCAATTCCCCTGATCCGATGGGATCGCAATTATCAAGCTGGGGGGTCGCGATTCGAGAAAAAAGGTCGCGATGCGTCAAATCGGGCCGCGATTTTCCATCGAGCGGCCGATCGTGACGTGGTCCGCGTACTCGAGATCCCCTCCCAGGGGCATCCCGCAGGCGATCCGGCTGAACTTCACGCCACTTTCGGCGAGTTGGGTGGAGATGTGGTGGGCCGTCGCATCGCCTTCGGCGTTCGGATTGGTGGCCAGGATGACTTCTCCCACTTCTCCGCTCTTCAGGCGGGCCTCGAGCTCTGCAATCCTCAATTCATCTGGCCCCACGCCATCGATCGGCGAGAGCGTCCCTCCCAGCACGTGATAGCGGCCCCTGAAGGCTCGGCTGCGCTCGATCGCTACGAGATCGGCCGGTTCCTCGACCACACAGATGACAGACGGATCTCGGCGATCGTCGCGGCAGATCGCGCAGGGAGATTCGTCGGTGAGATCGAAGCAGATCTGGCAGAGTACGATTTCGTGCTTCAGGCGTTCGATCGCCTCGCCCAGTTCGCGCACGACGCCATCCGGCGCACCCAGTAGAAAAAACGAGAGCCGTGTGGCGCTTTTCTCGCCGATGCCCGGCAGCCGTTTGAGGGCGGTGATCAGACGCTCGATCGGTGCGGGCGTGCTTCGCATCGGCTTATTGGGCGCTTCCGGGATCGATCGACCCCGGCATCTGGATACCGATCGAGGCGCGCTGGAACTCCTCCTGGACCATACGCTGCGCGTTGGTCAGCGCTGCGTTGACGGCCGCCGCGGTGAGGTCCTGGATCATGCTGGCGTCGCCCGATTCCAGCAGCGAGGGTTCGATCCGGATTTCGAGGATTCGCAGCGCTCCTGTCGCCACGACGGTCACCATTCCCCCGCCGGACTCCCCCTCGACCCGCCGCTGCGCGAGATCGTGCTGCAATTCGGCGATCTTCTGCTGGGCCTGCTGTGCCTTCTGGAACAGATCGGCGAAGTCCGGGTTGGTCATCGCGTGTGTCCCACGGGCCGAATTTCGACGATCTCAGCATCGAGAACCTCCACCGCGCGATTGACTGCGGGATTCTTGAGCGCTCGCTGTCTGAGCTCTCGCAGTGCCTCTCCGGTGAGTGCGGTCTTTGCTTCCGCCGCTTCTCCGCTCGCGGCTTCGGCATCCGGCTCGGTGGTTTCGATTTGAACCCGCATCGGTTGTCCGAAGAATTCTGTGCAGACCGCTTCGAGTGATTCGAGCCGATCTCTCAGCCGTTCGGCGGCGAACGGCTCCGGGGTGAAAAACCGCAGCTGCTGGTCGTTGCGCTCGAGCAACTTTCCACCCTCCAGCGCTGCGACGAGTCCCGGATGACTTTCGCGAATGAAGCCGCGCAGGCGGTCGAGCACCACGGCCGGGTGTGCGTCGAAGCTCCCGTTGCTCGGGGGCAAATCGGCTGGCGCCGTTTCGGGCTCGGCCCTCTCGGGGGTCGGTGCGGGGTCGGGTTTGCGCTCGGCTTTCGGCGCCGCCGCGCCGGATTTGGGCCCGTCTCCCGTCGGTGTTGCGTCACGTGCTCGGGGCGAGCTGGGGGTCGAAGCCGCACTGCGGCGTTCGCCGCGCGGCGGGCTGCCACCGGATCCGCCGTCGATCGGGCCCTCTCGAAGTGTGCGCTCGAGCGCGTCGATCCGCGCGAGCAGCTGCGCGACGTCGTCACCCGTGGACATCGTCGCGAGCCGGACCACCGCCATTTCGAGCACCGCGAAGGGCTGGGGGGCCCAGGCGAGATCTTCCTGTTCCTTCAGGAGCGCTCGAAACATCCGCCGCAGCCGGGTCTCGTCTGACTTTTCGGACAGCGCGCGGAGTTCTGCGATCTCCGCGTCACCTCCCTCGACGAGCCCGTCTGCTTTCGGCGCGATGCGCAACACGAGCAGATCGCGAAGCAGTTCGAGCAGTTTTCCGCCGAGCTTCTTGGCTTCGATGCCGCTCGCACCCGCGCGCGCGCAGGCTTCGATCGCCGTAGCCGCATCGCGGTCGACGCAGGCTTCGGCAATTGCGAGCAGCAATTTTCGGTCGACCAGATCCAGGATGTCCACCACCTGCTCGTCGTCGATCGTGGTTCCGCCAAACGCGATGATCTGATCGAGCAGGGTCTGGGCGTCGCGCAGCGAACCGTCTGCCTCGCGCGCGATCGCGAGCAGGCTCTGCTCCGAGACGGTGACACTCTCGGCCTTGGTGATCGCGGCGAGACTCTCGACGATTTCGCGGACCGCGATGCGCCGCAGGTCGTGGCGCTGGCAGCGCGAGATCACCGTAAAGGGGATCTTGTCGGGGTCGGTGGTCGCGAACACGAAGAGACTGCGCGGCGGCGGCTCTTCGAGCGTCTTGAGCAGCGCGTTGAAGGCCGATTTAGACAACATGTGGACTTCGTCGACGACGAAGATCCGGTGCTTGCCGGGTGAGGGCGCGTAGCGGATCGCCTCGATCAACTCGCGCACGTCGTCGACACCCGTTCGACTCGCCGCGTCCACTTCGCGGACGTCGGTCGAGGTTCCCGCGGCGATCTCGGTGCAAGAGACGCACTCGCCGCAGGGCGTGTCGGTCGGCCCCTTCTCGCAGTTCAAGCAGCGGGCGAGAATCCGCGCGAGGGTGGTCTTGCCGGTCCCGCGCGGGCCCGTCAACAGGATCGCGTGGGGTACGCGATCCGAGCGGATCGCAGTGCGCAGTGCTGTCGTGACGTGCGGCTGGCCGTAAACGTCGTCGAAGTTCTGGGGGCGCCACTTGCGGGCGAGGACCTGATAGCTCATCGAGCGCCGCGGGGGCCGGGGAATGCCATGGGATCCTGTTCCGTCCAGTTTGGTTGACAGCGAAGCCGGATCGACAACGAAGCTGGTCGACAACGAAGCTGTCGACCGAAAAACACCGACGGCTTGCGGAGAGCCGGGATCGCAGGGCACCCCCACTCGCAACCGAAATCCCGCTACCGCTGCTTCCTTCCGGATCTGACGGAGTTCACGAGGTTCGTGATCGAACGGGACCCTGCGATCGCGGCTCTCGGCAAGGCGCTCTCGACTCTACTCGTCCCGTCCGAGAGGGTCAATCGATTGCCCTGTGACCGCTGGGGGGTGTCGTGGCGGAGAGGGTGGGATTCGAACCCACGGTACCCTTGCGAGTACACCTGATTTCGAGTCAGGCACGTTCAACCGGACTCCGCCACCTCTCCGCGGCCGCCAAGGCTATCGCAGTCGAGCGCCAACAGGCCAGCCACAGTGCGCAACGCGCGTGGAGAGGCTAACCTGCGTGCCTTCGCGATTTTCCGCATTGGAGGCCTGTTTGGCACGTGACGATTTGATTCAGGCGACCGGAACCGTCGACAAGATTCTCGGCGGCGGTCGCTACCAGATAACCCTCGAGAGTGGTCAGCTCGTGACCGCGCAACTCTCGGGCCGCATGCGCCGCTTCCGGATTCGCGTGATCCCCGGGGATCGGGTCCAGGTTGGCGTATCGCCCTACGATCCCACTCACGGCTTCGTCACATTCCGGCTTCGGGAAGGTCAAAACGCGCCGCGCTGAGTCCGTGCCCAGTCGGGGCATCCGCCTACAGCTCAAAACCCTCCAGGCCTACGACCGGTTTCGCTTGCGGCGCTTGATGGCGCGGCATCGAGGTCTGGAGATCCATCCGACCGCGTCCAGCAACCTCGCCGCGGCGCGCTACGACCTCGCCGAAGGTGCGCGGCTGCGGATCGGTGCGGGTGTCGTCACCGAGCGCCTGGCGGGAGCGCTGCACTTTTCCCTCGGCGCCGGGGCCGAGGTCTCGATCGGCGAGGGCACCTGGCTGCGGACCGAGATCGACCCGGTGCACATCGTCGCGTTCGAAGGCGCTCGAATCACGCTGGGCGCCCGGGGATTCTTGAACGGTTGCCACCTGAGCGCGAAGCGCGAGTTGCGCGCCGGGCACCGGGCGTGGATCGGGTTGGGGAGCCGGGTCTTCGATTCGGATCAGCACGACCTCGACTCCGAACACCCCGAAATCACCCAGGCCGTGACGATCGGAGACTGCGTCTGGGTGGCGTCGGATGTGACCATCCTGCGCGGCGTGACGATCGGCGAACACAGCGTGATCGGCACCCGCTCCCTGGTCACCCGCGACATCCCCGCCCACACCCTGGCCTTCGGCCAGCCCGCCACACCACAAGGCACCATCGGCGACCGCTCCAATACCCGCTGATCACCTCGCGCTCGCCCGCGATCCACTGCATGCTGGCATTGCAGTGGAGCTGCGGGATCGGCGGAGGTCCCTCCACGAATGGCTCGCCCGCCAAGGGGGTGGGTGGTGTGAGAGGGCTTTGGCAGGCAGTGGCGTTGCCGAAGTGCCTGGATCCGAGGCGGGCTGCGCTTTATTTCGCTGCGGGACCTCCGCCGACCCCGCATCTCCGCGACCGTTTTCGTAGGTTTGAGCGATCGTAATGCGAAGTGCCTGTGCGCCGATCCGTGGGAGGGTATTGCGGTTTACCGCGATCCCGTTCGTGTCGGTATTCGGCTCATCGTCACAAATTTCGGGTGAGCCTTCAGCGCCAGCTGAATCGTGCTCGAGGCGATTTAGCGCCTAGTTGCAGGTCTTAGTGATCCGTCTGGATGCATTGCAGGGGCGGCCGCAGGCGTCGGGCCCGGTGAAGGTTGCGATGAAGTCGATGGATCCGGAGTAGCACTGGTTGATGTTCATCGTGAGCGTGTCGCCCTGGCCACCTTTCCCAACTACGAGACGGATCGGTCCCGAAAATTGCGAGTCGATGACCTCCATCCCATCGATGGCGTCGATCCGCAGCATCGCGTCGCCGGTCATATCGCTCGGAGCCGTTCCCTTTGGGATTCGCGCCTTGGCGGTGATGTCCTTCGTCTCGTTGACCGTCACCGTGGGTGAGCCACCGCGAAGCTTGTTGATCGAGATCGCGAAGTCACAAAAGCAATCGATGACGATGTTGCTCAGGACCGCACTGTTGAGCGCAGTCGTGGCGGAGATGTCGTTGCCGTCGAGGTCGTAGAGGCCGTCGAACAGGCTGTTGGCGTCTGACCGGATCTGCAAGTAGTCATCGAATGTCGCAATCTTGTGGAACGTGACGGTTCCGAGTGGGTGGCTCTGACCGGCCGCCAAGCCGGAGCCCAAGGAGGGCGGAATCGAGGCGGAACTGATGGTCTCGATCCGCGATCCGGTGTCGATTGGTTCCCCGAGAGAAAACGGCAGCGGGCCGCCCGGCGTGTTCGAGAATCCGAGCAGTGCAAATGCGGCCGAAGCTTCGGTGTAGTCGACACTGACGGCGGCGGCTTCTACACCGTTGGGGCCTGCGGTCAGGATCACCTGCAGTGTGGTGGTTGAAGATTCCCCCATGTATTCGTGGAAATTCGTGCCGCTGTCGGCCCAGATCAAATCGATCGTCGCGCTCGAATGAGCCACGCCCGCAAATCCCACGAGAGCCACTGCACTACCCACCGCCGCCGCAAACACAGTCAATCTCATGATTCCTCCGATCTCGCCATCTAGATTTCCAGTCTGTGCCCGTACGAAAACCGATGTCAATCGTTTTCGACGACTTTGGGGGTCTCTGCACAAACAGGCGCATCACGCGATCGCCGAAGTCCGAGGAATCCGTCCATTTCGGACCCCTACGTCGACACTGACCCGGGCCGCCCGACGCATCGGTGGCGGAGTCGAGAAGCGGGACGCGGGGAGGTCCCGCAGCGAAATCAGCGCAGCCCGCCTCGGATCTAGGCTCTCCGAAAACGCGGCTGCCTGCCAGAAACCGCCTCAAACCACCGATCCACTTGGCGGGCGAGCCATTCGCGGAGGGACCTCCCCGCGTCCCGCTTCTCGACGGATCAGCAAGAAAAACCCGTTCACCGCAGCGGACTTGACGTTTCCCTCGGAATGGCTCAAATTCCCGCCCCTTCGGGCCGAAAGGAGCGCGCTCAGAGTCCCGGTCGGTCATGTGGACCGCCAAGGCGGCCCTGGCCAGAAGGACCTGTCCCCTCAATCAGAGCGACTGGAGGACCGGGTGCAGCTTCCGGTTGAATACCTGCGGAATCCCCGTGGGGGATCAACTAGAATTTCCGACACGATAGACGGCGGGTGGCCACTCACCCCCTACCCACCCAGCTGTATGGCGCGAAACCAGAATTGGCGCCCGAGCTATTGCCGAGGCTGAAATGATCCACGACCTAACGACGATCCGAAACATCGGAATCAGTGCGCACATCGACTCGGGCAAGACCACGCTCACCGAGCGCATCCTGTTCTACACCGGGCGGATTCACGCGATCCACGAGGTGAAGGGCAAGGATGACGTCGGTGCAACGATGGACTCGATGGAACTCGAGCGAGAGCGCGGCATTACGATCCAGAGCGCAGCGACCCACACCATCTGGGACGGTCAACACATCAACATCATCGACACCCCGGGTCACGTCGACTTCACGATCGAGGTCGAGCGCGCGCTGCGCGTGCTCGACGGTGCCGTGCTGGTGCTCTGTGGGGTGGCGGGCGTGCAGTCCCAGTCGATGACGGTGGACCGCCAGATGCGCCGCTACAAGGTTCCGCGCATGGCGTTCATCAACAAGCTCGACCGCTCGGGCGCGAATCCGGTGCGGGTGACCGAACAGCTGTGCGAGAAGCTCAACCACAACGCGGTCTTGATGCAGCTCCCGATCGGCCTCGAGGCCAATTTCGAGGGCGTGATCGACCTGGTCACGATGAAGGCGATCTACTTCGAGGGCGACAACGGCGAGCACGTCGTCACCAATGACATTCCGGACGGGATGCGCGACGAGGCCGAGATTGCGCGCGAATCCATGCTCGACGCTGTCTCGATGTTTTCGGATGAACTCATGGAGGCGATTCTCGAAGAGACGGTGACCGAAGAGTTGATTCACGAAGCCGTGCGGAACGGAACCCTCTCGATGGATCTGACGCCGGTCTTTCTCGGTTCGGCGTACAAGAACAAGGGCGTCCAGAAGCTCCTCGACGCCGTCAAGCACTATCTCCCCAGCCCCCTCGACGGTGAGAACACGGGTGTCGATCTTTCGAACGACGAGGCTCCGTTGACGCTCGCGAGCGATCCCAACAAACCGACCGTGGCCCTCGCCTTCAAGCTCGAAGACGGCCGCTACGGGCAGCTCACCTACGTTCGCGTCTATCAGGGTGAACTCAAGAAGGGCGCGACGATCATCAACAGCCGCACCAAGAGGAAACACAAGGTGGGCCGGCTGGTCCGGATGCACGCCGACTCGATGGAAGACATCGCGTCTTCCTCGGCGGGCGACATCGTGGCGCTCTTCGGGATCGACTGTGCGTCCGGCGATACCTTTACCGACGAATCAGTGCAGATTTCGATGACGTCGATGCACGTGCCCGATCCGGTGATCTCGATCGCCATCAAGCCCGTTGACAACAAGACCGTCGATAACATGGGCAAGGCACTCGGTCGCTTCGTGCGTGAAGATCCGACCTTCCGTTCGCGCGTGGATCCGGAGAGCAACGAAACCGTGATCTCGGGGATGGGTGAGCTTCATCTCGAGGTCTATGTCGAGCGGATGAAGCGCGAGTACGGTTGCGAGGTCGAGACGGGTGCGCCGCAGGTCGCCTATCGCGAGACGATCTCCCAGCGGTCCGATTTCAATTACACCCACAAGAAGCAGACGGGTGGTTCCGGTCAGTTTGGGCGCGTCGGGGGCCGGATCGAGCCGATGGAAGACGGCGGTGAAGATTTCGAGTTCGTGAGTGAAATCAAGGGCGGTTCGATCCCCACGGAATACATCCCGGCTGTCGAAAAGGGCTTCGTGCAGTGCATGGCGAAGGGGCGGCTGATTGGATTCCCGGTGATCGGCATCAAGGTGGTCGTCGACGACGGCAAATCGCATAGCGTCGACTCCTCGGAGATGGCCTTTCAGGCCGCGGGTCGCGGTGCATTCCGCGAGGCGTATGGCCGGGCCAAACCGATCGTGCTCGAGCCCGTGATGAAGCTCGAGGTCGAAGGCCCCGTCGACCACCAGGGCGCGATCCTCAAGACGATCATGCAGCGCCGTGGTACCGTGATCGGAACTACGGAGTCGTCCGGAATGTCCCGCACCGAGTCCGAGGTGCCGCTTTCCGAGATGTTCGGGTACGCGACCGATCTGCGCTCGATGACCCAGGGCACCGCAGAGTTCACGATGGAATTTGCGCGCTATCTGCCTGCGCCTGCGGAAGTCCAGAAGGATCTCAAGGAAAAGTTCAGTTCAAAAATTGTCGACGACGAGTAAATCGAGGAGTTCAGCGTGTACCGAAAGTTTCTAAATGCGCGCAGCCCCCTGCGCTTGCTCGAAAAGGGTCTCCACGGTGGCTTGGGGCCCGGCAACCTGGGTGTCGTCGTCGGGGGTCCCGGCGTCGGAAAAGCATCCTTCCTCGTCGGTGTGGCACTCGACGAGCTACTGCGATCGGGACGTGTGCTCCACGTTTCGATGGCCCACCCGGTATCGCACATTCGCGATCACTACGACACCGTGTTCGAGGATCTCGCGGCGAGCGCGCACCTGGAGGACGAAGCTCAGGTGCACGTCGATATCGATCGCAATCGAAGCATCCGCGTCTACCCGAAGAACGAACTCACGCCCGCGAAGCTGCGCGAAGCCGTGAAGGTCGAGTCTGAAACCTCAGGTCAGCCATCGATGTTGCTGATCGAAGGACTCGATTTCGAAACGACCTCGCGCGAGGATCTCGCCGACTTCAAGGCGCTCGCGAGCGAACTCGCGGCCGAAGTCTGGATGTCGGTCTCCTACAGCAAGGAGCAGATCGCGGAGCTGCCGGCTTCCGTCGAGCGCGTCGAAGATCTGGTGAGCGTGGCTCTGGCCCTTGAGCCGGGAGACGATGTGGTGCTACTACGCGCGCTCAAGGACCACGACAACCCGGATCTCACCGAACTCCACGTTGCGCTCGACCCGAAGACGTTGCTGCTAACGCGGCATTGATCGCCCGCGCAGACCATCGCGCGTAGCGCCGACGCTTCACTGGCCGCCCGCGCAGACCACGGCAGCCATGCCTACGCTCCACTAGCTGCCCGCGCAGACCTGTCGGGTGGTGCGCTACGCGCCACTGGCGGGGGCCCAGTTAACTTGGGTTGTTGTTGGTTTGGAGTACGGAGAGTTTTTCTCGGTATTGGCTCTTCAGGGCGTTGGCTTCCGCCCGCGTGAATCCGAGTTCCTCTGCAATGCCGACGATTTCTGAACTCTCGACGGTGGAGATCGTTCCGTCGGCGGCGGCGACCGCGTAGAGGCACTGCAACAGCTGCCCGCGCTGTTCGGGTGTGGAGTTTTCGCGGAACTCGCGGGTCACCACGTAATTTTCGGTTCCGCCGAGCAAGCGCTCCTGGGATTTGGCGATTGCGACGGCGAGTGCGATTTCGCTTTCCGACAGGTCGGAGATTGCGGATAGTGAGCGCTCCATCTCTTCGGTCTCGGTCGGGTCGATTTCGAGATCGGCATTTGCGACGCGCGCCAGCACATACGCGAAGCCGGCCAGGTATTTTGCCCGGCGCGGTTCGAGCCGCTCGAGGTTGGCGGCGATTCGACGCACGGACTCGGTGTCGCCGGCGCCCTGGTCCTTCTCGGGATCTTCCCCTAGTCCGAGGAAGCGAAGTAGTGACACGAAGAGTTCCTCCGAGCGCAGTCTACCCGGATTTACCGATGATCGGCGAGCCCCAATCAGGGGCAATTTTTTTTATGCACAGGGGCAAATTTCTGCACCGGCTTGCGAACCGCGGCGACGAGACCTCTTCGGTCTCGTCTGGCGGGTGAATCCTGCGGATTCACTTTGCGGCGCCGAGACCTGTCGGTCTCGTCTGGCGCGGGTTGTCTCAGCGGCGCCATGCCATCATGCGCTCGAGGATCCGACCCATTCTCGGAGTCGCTCGGCTGCGCATATAGGCCCCCGCGGCTCGTTTCAGGGCCTCCGCCTGGGTGGGGTAGGGGTGGATGGTCGCGAGGATCGCGCGAAGGCCGAGTTTGTTCACCATTGCGAGGGTGACTTCGCCAACCATCTCGCCGGCGTGGGAGGCGACGATTGTGGCACCCACGATCCGGTCGCTCCCCTTCTTGACGTGAATCTTGACGAAGCCCGCGTCTTCTCCGTCCGTGACCGCGCGGTTCACCTCGCTGAGCGGGACCTGGAAGGTCGTGAACTCGATGCCGCGCGCCGCGGCCTCCCGCTCATAGAGGCCGACGTGCGCCACCTCGGGATCCGTGTACGTGCACCAGGGCATCACGAGTGAACTGAGCTTCTTGGTGCGCAGGAAGAGCGCGTTTTGGACGACGACCTTCGCGGCCGCGTCTGCGGCATGGGTGAATTTCCAGGCCATCGAGATGTCGCCCGCGGCGTAGATGTTGGGATTGCGGGTCTGGAGGTAGTCGTTGACGTGCACGCCCCGCTTCGGGTCGAATTCGACGCCCGCCCCCTCGAGGTTCAAGCCCTCCACGTTGGGCGCGCGCCCAGTCGCCACGAGGATCTCATCCACGTCGACGGTCTGCTGCCCACCATCCGTGCGGGTGAGGTGGATGCGCTTGCCGGTGTCGAGCGCCTCGACGCGCCTGAGCTCGCAACCGAGCAGCGTGGCGATGCCCTCGCGCTCGAATTGATCCTCGATGATCTGCGCGGCGTCGGCGTCCTCCCTCGGCAAGAGCTGCAGCGCGCGGCCAAAGACCGTGACCTCGGAGCCGAGGCGCGCAAAGGCCTGCGCGAGTTCCGCGCCGATCGGTCCACCGCCGATCACGCCGAGTCGGCCAGGCCGCTCGGTCAGTTCGAAAATCGTTTCGTTGGTCAGGTAGCCGGCTTCTTCGAGGCCCTCGATCGCGGGAACCGCAGCCCGCGCCCCCGTGGCGATGACGGCCTTCTTGAAGCGGAGCCGCGCGTCCCCCACCTCGACGGCATCCGCTCCGGCGAAGCGCGCGCTGCCGAGAAAGACATCGACACCGAGTTCGTCGCGATAGCGGCGCGCGGAATCCTCGTGGCTGATCTGGGCGCGGATGCGCCGCATTCTTTCCATCACCGCACCAAAGTCCGCGTCGGTCGCGGCGGTGGCCGGCAGGCCGAATTCCTCGGCGCGGCGCGCTTCCGCGATCGTGCGCGCGGCTCGGATCAGGCTCTTCGAAGGGACGCATCCGACGTTGAGACAGTCGCCGCCCATCAAGTGGCGCTCGACGAGAGCGACCCGGGCACCGAGTCCCGCGGCGATCGCGGCGGTGATGAGCCCCGCCGAACCCGCACCGATTACGACGAGGTTGTAGCGATCCTGGGGGGTCGGATTGTTCCAGTCCGCGGGGTGGACGTTGGCGACCAGCTGTTCGTTGTGGGCGTCTGCGGGCTGAATCTCGATTGCTGTGGTCATCGTCGAGCCCTCGCCAAATGGATCCTGTGCATCTTCTCCACCGTCTTACTCACCGGTTGCCTCCGCCAGCGCGTGCCGCGCGCTTCGCGTCACGACCATCGTGACTGCGAGCGTGGCCGCCAACCCCAGTGCGAGCAGGCTGTAGTAGCCCCATCCCCGGGCGATCGCTGGGTCTCCCGCGAGGGCCGCGACGTCGCCCGCGAGTTTGCCCGAGTACACGTAGAGCAGGGTCCCGGGAAGCATCCCAAACGAAGCGATCGCGTAGTCTGTGAACCGAACCCGCGTCAGACCGAGTGCGTAGTTGAGCAGGTTGAACGGGACGGCCGGCGTCAGGCGCAACAGAAAGACGATCTTGAGCCCCTCGGCGGCTACGGCCCGATCGATCGCCGAAAATTTCGGCTTGCCCTCGAGCTTTTTTTCGACCGCGGAACGCGCGAGATAGCGAGAGACGAGAAAGGCGAGGCACGAACCGACGGTGGCCGCGACGAAGACGTAGATCACACCGTCGACGATGCCGAAGATCGCACCCGCGCTCAGGGTGAGCAGAAACGCCGGAACGAAAGCCACCACCGCAATCACGTAGCCGAAGACGAAGACGGCAGGGCCCCAGAAGCCGAGCGCATCCACCCACTGGGCGAAGGGTTGGATGTACCCACCTGCAAATCTCCCGAGTGCGATGAGCGCAACGAGTCCGATCGCGCCCGCGACGAGCTTCATCAAGGGGCTCTTCGACTCGGTTGGATTCACGGATCGGTCTCCGTTCGAGTTGCCCGATGCGTCGGGCGCGCTTCGGTTTCGGGTTCAGCGAAGGCTTCCACCACAGCTCGATCCCGCACCCGCCGTGCAGCCGAAGCAATGCCTCGCCGTTGCGATGGGATCTCCCTCGAGCTCGGCGAGATCGGCGACTTCCCAGATCGTACGCGCTTTGCCGCCCAGCGGGAGATCGAGCATCTGGTTGAAGTCGCAGTCGTGGAGGCGTCCGTCGTAGCCGACGGAGACGAGGCTCCGACACATCAGCCCGTAGACGGGTTTCGGGGTTGAAGTGGGCGACCAGCAGGGCGCTGTAGGCATCTGCTTTTCCCTCCCGCTCCAATTGGCGGGCAAATCGTCGGATCGGCATGTTGGTGATCGCCAGCAGGCGGTGAAATTCGATTCCGAAGCGCTCCCTCAATTCCCGTCGGTAGGTCGCTTCGAGTTCCGCCTGGGGTGGCGGAAGGGTGGCGCCGGGCGGGTTGTAGACGAGATCGAGTGTCAAAGGCGAGCCCGGCCGCCCGTAACCGAGGCGCCCGAGCTTGTGCAGGGCCTCGATGCTTCGATCGAAGACGCGACGGCCTCGCTGTTCGTCCACTGTTTCTTCGCGGGTACACGGAAGCGATGCAACGATCTTGACGCCGTGATCGGCGAGGAACCCAGCGGTGTCTTCCTGGCCCGGCTCGAGCAGGATCGTGAGGTTGCAGCGGTCGATCACCTGAAGGCCGAGTGCTCGCGCCCCCACCACGAGGTGGCGAAATTGCGGGTTCAGTTCGGGGGCACCGCCCGTCAGGTCGATGGTTGTGACGCTCGGACTGCCGCGCAGCAGCGTCAAGATCCTGTCCGCAGTCTTCCGGTCCATCATTTCGCTGCGCTTCGGGCCCGCCTCCACGTGGCAGTGGCTGCACGCGAGATCGCAGCGCCAGCCCACATTGATCTGCAAGGTCGAAGTTGGACGCCGGGCCGGCGGGGCAATTCCGCGGCGACCGAGCACCTCGCCGAATCCGCTCTGTTCGAGCGACGGCACGGCAGTGAGATCACTCGGCATCTTGCTCGTCCACCTCGGGGAGGCCCAGAAATTTGAAATCCGCAAAGCGAGCCTTCGTGCTCTGACACGAATTGTCGGAATCGCTCATGATCGCGAGCCCGAGCAATGGCGGGATCGGCGCGTGGAAGAGTTCGCGGTATCGAGCGGCCACGTCGACAGTTTCCGTCCGCCAGCCCGTGTTGGCTCCCTGCGCGAGTGCGATCATCTTCGCGCTCGGTTCGAATGGATTGTCCCACACCGTGCCCGCGAGAAGCCGGCTCGTCCAGACGAAGTTGAGGGCGCTGCCCGGGAAGCTCTCGCCGTAGATGAGTTTCGCAAGGCGGTGACGCAGCCGCTGGAAGGTGGACGCACGGCCTTTGTCGAGTTCGAACGTGACGTAGACGCGCGCCGCGAAATCGTCTTCCGCTTTCGTCTGTTCTTCGAGCAGGTCGAGCCCCCGATCGACGCGCCAGCGCCAGCTCAGAAGCGGCGTCTGTTCGATGTGGATCGCGTCAAGACGCAGTACGAGGCCCGAAGCCCCGCAGTTACTCTCCGCCCTGGCAACTTCCGCCCCCTCGAAGGATTCGAGGGTGTAGCGGGTCTGGGTCGCGATGCCGCGAAAGACGAGAGGCTGCCAGTCGCCCGAGCCGGGTGTCGCAAGCGGGATTTCGGCGGCCCCTGCGGTTTGCCGGGAGAGCGATCCGGCCAGAGCCGTCGCCGCGATCGCGAGCGCACAGACGACGCGAAGGGCCATTCGGCGCCCGCTTCAGCTCAGTCGACGCTGATCGTGGCGCTCTCGATCATGAGTTTCTCGCTCGTCTTGCCATTTCGACTGCCGAACTTTTCGAGCTCCTTGACGGTGTCCATACCCTTGACGACCCGGCCGAAGATCGTGTGCTTTCCGTCGAGATGAGGTGTCTTGACGAAGGTGAGGAAGAACTGGCTTCCATCGGTCCCCGGTCCCGCATTGGCCATGCTGAGCATGCCCGCCTTGTTGTGTTTGACCGAGCGGTCGAACTCGCCGTCGTACTTGTAGCCGGGGCCGCCGCGCCCGGTGCCCGTCGGGTCGCCGCCCTGGGCCATGAATCCCTTGATCACGCGATGAAAGACCGTGTCGTCGTAGAACCCGAGACGCGTGAGGTAGATCGTGCTCGAGACGTGCATCGGTGCGACGTTGGGCAGCAACTTGATCTTGATCTTTCCCTTGGTGGTTTCGAGGTTCCAGTAGTACGCCTTGCCGGGCGTGAACGTGACCTTCGGCGGCTTCTTGAGGGTGGACTTCCAGGCCCGTCGGGCCTTGTCGACGTTTTCCTTTGCGATGAACGCATCGATGGCCGCGATTGCAGCGTCCTCAGCATTGGCCTCGGCGTCTTGCGCGGCGTTGTCGGCCACGTCTTCGGCCGCGGCCGCTACTGAAGCCTCGACCGCCGCGGTGCCCGCGTCCTCCGCGCTGGCAGCCAACGGCACAAGGCAGAGTGTCAGAGCGAGGCAGAGCGGCGTTCCAAAGTGTGAAAATTTCAGACCGTTTCGGATCGGGGCCATCGGCTTTTTTCTCCTTTGATCACGGATGCGTGCGGGCAATCAGGCTAGCCGCTGCTCAATCGAGCGCCAAGGGTCGCCGCAGCACAGCAAAATTTCGGCCTCAGCCGTCGAGCAGGGTCTCCAGATCGGGCCATTCGATCGCGCTCTGGGCCGCGAATGCGCTCAGCAGGAGCGAGCGGTCGGCGTCGTCGTTGGCTTTGCAGAAGGCGTCGCGCGCCTTCTGGAGCGCGGCCTTTTTCGGGGCGGTCGGCGAATCCGCCTCGAGGATCCCATCCTCGTGTTTGAGTCCGAGCAGATCGAGCCACTCGGTCAGCAGATCCTTGCGGCACTCGAGGAAGTAGATGGCCAGGATCTCTTCGGCGACGCCGTTGGCGGCGACGCGGGAGAGGGTGCGGCGCACGGCCGCCACCTGTTTCTCGAACGGCAGTTTCTGGATATAGACGGGGCGGGCGTTCATCGACGCGCTCGCTGCGAGCAGCGCTTGCTTGTACATCTGCGGAGAGTCTTTCGAGATTCCGCTCATGACGCTGACTGCGAGATCCGGGGACATCGCGGCAAAGACCTGGTACGAACGCATCTTTACTCCCATTCGATTCGCGGCCTTTGTAGCATCCCGTTGGAACGCCCGACAGCCTGATCGGTGTTGCGCCTTACTGCGTCGACGAGAGTGAGCCGCGTTCGCCGACCGTCGACCACGCCTGTTGCAGCGCAAATACTAGCGTCAGTACGAGCGCAGCCGCGAGAGCGGTGTGCAATCCGGTGAGTTCTGTCGGGATGCCGTTGATCACGCTCGCGACTCCGATGGACGCCTGCAGGAGACCGAGCGCAAACGCGAGCGCGGTCGCGCCGCGCAGGCGTCCGTCGCGCCGACAGCCGAACGCCGCTACGCCGAGGCAAACGACCAACGCATAGGCGGTGATGCGATGGAAGAGGTGAATCCCGACGCCTCCTTCCCAGGCCGGGAACCAGACGCCGCCGTTGCAGGCCGGCCACTCGGGGCAAGCCATGCCCGCGTATTGAGAAGACACGAGCCCGCCGAGCCCGAGCTGTATCAGCAACAGTCCAGCCGTAGCGGTGATCCAGAGTCGCTTTCGACTCGACACTGGAGGACGTATGTCGCGATCGGCCTCGCTTGTGCGGAACGCCAGGGCGAGCAGGAAGGCCATGGAGGCAAACGAGTTGCCGGTGATCAGGTGCGCGGTGACGGTCCACGGTGCCAATTTGAGCCAGACCGTGAGCGCGCCAAGGGCGATCTGGACCGCGATCAATGCCGCTGCGGCGGTCAGCAGGGCGGTCACGTAGCGGGACCGGGCGGAACTCCGCCAGGCCGACCAGCTGAGAAATGTGAAAATCGCGGTCACACCGCCCGCGAGGACCCTGTGCGACCACTCGAATCCCACCTGGAGGTCGATTTCTGGGATCAGGTTGCCGAAGCAGAGCGGCCAATCGGGGCAGGCGAGCCCGGCGCCGTTCGCGCGCACCAGGGCACCCAGCACGATGAGACAAAACGTCAGAATTACGAGCACTTGGAAGCCAAGCGCCAGCTGCGCATCGCTTTGCGGGTGAGAACTCACCTGGTCGTGCGGGGCCTGAGGGATCGGGTGCATGGCTTCTCTCGGTGCGGGGCGCCAACCGTAGGCGATGGACACCGGTCCAACAACGCGCGCGATCGAAACCTGGAACTTCAGGTTCGATCGCGTTTAGTCGATATTCCGGGCATCATGATGGCAATGCCCCTCAACGAACCGCAAAACGATGACCCGCGAAAACTGCGGGCCCTGTTGGACAAGGTCGTGAACCTTGCCGACGACCATAGCCTCACATCGGTGGTGGTCGGAATGACGGGTTCCGAAGAGGACCTGATCTTTCCCGAGATGGTCGACTTCGTCGGGAGCGCGCTTCGCATCGACGATGCCATTTTCCGGATGACTCGAGACCGAGCGGTTCTCTTCCTCGCGGACGCCGATCGCGAACGCGCCCAGGAGATCGTGGAGCGCGTCATGGAATCCTTCGCCGAGCAGTTCGCGACTTCGGAAAACCCCGATGTCGGGATCTCGTATTTCGAAGTTGCGCCCGGGAAAGACGACTTGACGCTCAAGAACATTCTTCCGCTGCTGTTTGCCCGCAGCAAGGATTGCCACTAGCGATCCGATCCGGGCGTCCGCCGGCATCCCCAGACCCACTGCCAGAACCACCAGATCGTCTGGGTTTTCCGCTGCTTTGCGTCGAAACGGGCCGGATCTACGCGCGGGGTCCCAGCTCGACCGCGAGCGCGGATCCGATCTCGGTGTGGGCGAATTCGAATCCGACGTCGAGCATGCGCTGGGGGATGCAGCGGCGACTGCCGAGCAATTCGTCGCTGAGGCCGCCGAGCGCGGCCCGCAACGCCAGCGCGGGCACCGGCAGCAGGCACGGCCGGTGCAGCGTCCGGGCGATCTCGCTGGCGAGTTCCGCGTTTCGAACCGGGCGAGGGGCGACGACGTTGATGGCGCCGTGCAAGCTGCTGTCCCGCATGGCGCGGCGGATCATGCCCACCGCGTCGTCGATCTGGATCCACGGCACCCACTGCTGTCCGTCGCCCATGCGGCCTCCGAAGCCAAAGCGAAAGGGCAGGGCCATCATCGGAAGCGCCCCGGCATCGCGCGCCATCACGATCCCGGTTCGCAGCGAAACGACCCGCAGCGATTCCGCGGCCGTCGCGGCGGCCGCCTCCCACTGCTGGCAGATCTCCGAGAGGAAGCCCGACCCCGAGCCCGCAGACTCGTCGAGCACTTCCTCTCCACGCGATCCGTAGAAACCCACGGCGGATGCACACACGAAAGACGTTGGGCGATCCGCGGAGGATGCCGATCGCAGCGCCTCCGCGATCAATTGCGTCGAATCGATTCGGCTGCTCGCAAGCTTGCGCCGACGGGACGCCGTGAGCGGGCCGCCGAAGACCGGTTCACCCGCGAGATGGACCACCGACGAGCAGCCGCGGAGCGCATGATCGGGGAGGTGGATGCCGTCCCAGCGGAGTTTCTCGATGTCTGAGTCGGCAGAACCGCCAGCGGCGGCCGCACTGCGCGACAGGATTCGCACCGGGATGCGCGACGCGCGCAGCGATTCGACGAGGCGGCCTCCGATCAGCCCGGTGCCGCCCGAGATCAGAACGCGATCACCCATCCGTCGCCAGGGCGTCTGCGAGCCGCGCACTCCAGGGCCCCGGCCGTCCATCCCCGACCTTTCGGTCGTTTAGCCGGGTGATCGGGCGCGCACCGCGCACGGCGTTGACGGCGATGAGTTCCGCCGCGTCGAGCAACTCGGACTTCGCGATGTCGCGCTGCTCGACCTCGGAAATCCGCTCGAGTGCGATGGTTCGCGCGATGCCCGCGACCGCACCGCTCGCGATGGGTGGCGTCGAGACGGCACCCGCTCGCGAGACGACGAATAGATTGCTGTTGGCGCCTTCGATCAGTCGCTCGGTTGCGTCCAGCAATACCGCCTCGTCGACTTCGGCAGCGCGCGCGTCTTCCGCGGCGAGCGACAGGGTCAGTCGGCTCGAGACCTTCATGCCATCGGCGAGTGAGGCGCCGTCGTGCGGGAGTGCGACGATGATTGCGGACCACTCGCTCGGATCCTTCCCGAGCTTGCGCGCGACGCCAACCAGATGGGTTTCCCCGTCGGTGTCGCGACTGACCTGCAGTCGAATGACGCCTTCGCCGTCGGGTAGCGCCGCCTCGCCGAGGTCCGCGATGGCTCGCCGAATCGTCGCTTCGGCAATTTCCCCGAGGCGCAGTGCCTTCGCGCCGTGCTGAAGTCGCAGGACGTGTCGATCTACGAACCTTGGATGTCCGGCGGCGATTCGCAGGGTGGTCAGGCAGCCGCGACCCTCGCGAAACGCGCTGTCGTCCGCTCGAACGACCGCGCGGTTGCCGGGCAACAATTCACCGTCGACCCAGCACAGATAGATCGAGTCGGACGGCATCCGGATGGGGACCCGTTCAGCGCTTTTCGATCGGCGTGTAGGAGGTCTCCGTGGGTCCCGTATAGATCTGCCGAGGTCGTCCGATCTTGAAGTGCGGGTCCTCGTGCAGCTCCATCCACTGGGCGATCCAGCCCGGCAGGCGGCCCAGTGCGAACAGCGCCGTGAAGAGATTGGACGGAGTGCCGATCGCGTTGTAGATCACGCCCGAGTAGAAATCGACGTTGGGGTAGAGCTTGCGCGAAACGAAGTAATCGTCGTTCAACGCGATCTCTTGCAGTTCCATGGCAATCTCGAGCAGTTTCGTCTGAGTGCCGAGCTTCTCCAGAACTTCGGAGCAGGCATCCTTGATGATCGTCATGCGCGGGTCGAAATTCTTGTAGACGCGATGCCCGAATCCCATCAGCCGCGATGTATCGTCACTGGACTTGGCCTTTTCGACGAACTCCTTGGCGCTGAGGCCCTCGTCGCGGATCGCGGAGAGCATATCGATCACCGCCTGGTTGGCGCCGCCGTGGCTCGGGCCCCAGAGGGCCTGAATGCCCGCCGAAATCGCGCTGAAGAGGTTTCCCATCGACGAGCCGACGATTCGAACCGTGCTCGCCGAGCAGTTCTGCTCGTGATCGGCGTGGAGGATCAGCAGCAGATCGATCGCCTTCTTGACGACCGGATCGACTTCGTACTCCTCGCAGGGCGTTCCGAAGAGCATGTAGAGGAAATTGCCCACGTAACCGAGTTCATTGCGCGGGTACATGAAGGGCTGGCCGATCGAATGTTTGTACGAATAGGCGGCCATCGTCGGAAACTTCGCGATCAGCCGATGGACGGAGGTTTCGACCTGATGCGGATCGCGCGGGTCGAGGCTGTCTGGATAAAAGGTGGCGAGTGCACCGATCGCCGCTGAGCACGCGGCCATCGGGTGCGCGTCCTTGGGCATCGCACCGAAGAAGCGTTTGAAGTCCTCGTGGATCATCGTGTGGAAGGTGATCGAGGCCGTAAAATCATCGAGTTGGTCTTGGGTCGGCAGGTGGCCGAAGACCAGGAGATAGGCGACCTCGACGAAGGTGCTGTTTGCGGCCAGCTCTTCGATCGCAATTCCCCGGTAGCGCAAGATCCCCTTGTCGCCGTCGATGAAGGTGATGGCGCTCTCACAGGAGCCGGTATTCGCATAGCCTGGGTCGAGGGTGATGACTCCGGAGTCTTTGCGCAGGTTCGAAATGTCGATTGCCCGCTCGCCTTCGCTGCCTTCGACGATGGGCAGCTCGAAGGTTTTTCCGTCGATCAAAAGCTGGGCGGTCTTTGCCATGGGGGGCTCCCTATTCGTTGATTCGATGGCCAAGTGATCGCACGATCGGGTAGTCGAGGTACTTGCGATCACCCGCTCATCGGAGTTTTTCGGATTCAGCGCCTAGCCGGCTAAGCCTAGCGAAAACCACCCAAAACCGACAGACCAAACGCGCGTAAAAAGTGTTGTGTGCGTCTGCGAGCGTTGCGAGCGAGAATCATTTCGTGCGGGTGATTCCACACGTGAAGATTATCGCATCTAATGGTACCGCAGTGGGTCGTATGTGGCGTATTGCTACGAATTCGACACCGGATCTGGTGTAATAACCATTGCATCCGAATGGAATCGCGGTAAATCCCGAGTGTCGTATTGCTACGAATACGAAACTGACTCCGGCGAGAATCTTGGAGGCAAATCATGCAGCCCGCGAAGACCGCAGATGCCAGCGAAGATCTCCAGTTCCTGATCCGGGATCGCCCGATCGAGCCCGAGCGCATCCGTCGCTTTCTCGACGAACGGAGCCATGAGGCGCGCCTCGACGCAATTCGATCACTCAGCGGTAGCGAGTTGCACAGCCTCTACGTAGGTGTCGATGGATTCAAGCCCGTCACGCTCGAAGATCTGGTTCCACCGGCAGTCGAGGATTTTACGACCGTGCGACACCACGGAAAGAACAGCCTGCCGGTCTTCACACATTTCGAGAAGCGTCTTTGCCGACCCCCGTGTATCGATCGCGAACCTGCGACGGAACTCTACGGATTCAACTTCCAGAGCCTGGCTCCGATTACGGGCCCCGGCTATTTCATTGCCCGCGAATCAGAAGATCGCCCCGAAGTCCTGATCGACTATCACAGCCTGCCTTCCGAGCACCCGCAGGGTTGGCCGCCGATTCGCTCCAACGAGCGCGGGCTGTCTCGGCTGGTCTACGGATTCCTGCTCGACACACTTCGGGGAGTGTCCGATCACGTGACGATCGGTTCGGCGTCTCGCAAGGGACGAGATCTCGGCAGCTGGTTCGCACTCTGCCGCGAGGACTGAGAGCGCCCGATCAGCCGCCGGCGAGTTTGACCGTGTAGCCCCGCTCGCGAAGAGAATCGGCGAGTGTGTCGCGGTGGTCCCCCTGGATCTCGATGGCGCCCTCCTTTGCGGAGCCACCCGTTCCGCAGCTCCGCTTGAGTTCGCCGGCAAGTGCCCGCAACTCGTCTTCGGGAAGGGGAATCCCCGAGATCGTGGTGACCGTCTTGCCGCGCCGGCCCTTGACCTCGCGCCGGATTCGCACGATCCCGTCGCCGCGGTCCGCGCGTGGGCTCTTCCGACACGCGCAGCGCGCGATCGGTTTTTCGCAGTGGGGGCAGGTTTGGCCGCTTCCGCTGGAATAGACCAACCCATCGCCGCGCCGTGTGGCCACTGTCGACACCTCCAACCTCTGCAGATACTGTACCCTGCCATGCGTGCCCGCAGCCGGTTTGTTTCATCCTCGATTGCATTCGTCGCACTCTTGCGCGCGGCGGAGGCGCTCGCGAATCCGGCGATCGATGACTCGGCGCTCCGAACGCGGCAGACGAAGCTCGAAAATGGCCTGACGGTCCTCACGCTCGAAGACCACACCACCCCCGTCGTCGCGTTTCAGATGTGGGTTCGGGTGGGGTCCAGTGACGAAGCCAGGGTGACGGGTCTCGCCCACCTCTTCGAGCACATGATGTTCAGGGGCTCGAAGAACATCCCCCCCGAAAAGCACGGCCAGATCATCCAGTCTCGCGGCGGCCGTACCAACGCCTATACGACGTCGGACGTGACGGTCTACACGACGGAGATTCCATCCGAGGCGCTTCCGCTCGTGATCGCGCTCGAAGCCGAGCGCCTCGCCAATCTCGACATCTCGGAAGAAACGCTGGCGAGCGAGCGCGAAGTCGTGCTCGAAGAGCGGCGTATGCGAATCGAAGATCAGCCCGGGGGTCGCGCCCGGGAGGCGCTGTACGCACTGACCTTCAAGGCGCTTCCGTACCGCTGGCCCGTCATCGGCTGGCGCAGCGACATCGCGAATACGACGATCGAAGATTGCCGCGAATTCTTCTCGACCTTCTATGTCCCCAACAACATGGTGATCGCGATCGTCGGGGATTTCGATGCTGACGCGGCGCTCGAGCAGGTCCGCGAGAGTTTCGGAGGCCTCGCGCCCGTGCCCGGGATTCCGCGCTACGCGACCGAAGAGCCTCGCCAGAGCGGAGTTCGGCGCGCACAGGTTCACTTCGATCTGCACGCTCCGGTGCTCGCCACAGCCTGGCACGCGCCACCTGCCGGCCACCCCGATGCCGAAGCGCTCGACGTGGCCAGCGAAATCCTCTCCGGAGGTCGCTCGAGTCGGATTTATCGCCGGCTGGTCCACGAAGAGCAGATCGCGTTGTCGGCTTACAGCGTGTATTCGGAATTCGCGGGTGCGGGCATCTTCGGCACCTATGCGAGCGTGCGTCCGGACGCGAGCGTCGATCGCGTCGAGGCGTCGCTTCTGGAAGAGATCGCCCGACTACGCGACGAACCCGTCACGGCTGAGGAACTCGAGAAGGCCAAGCGGCAGATCGAAGTCTCGATGATCCACCAGTTGACCACCAACTCGGCCATCGCAGGTCGGATCGGATACGACGTGACGATCCTGGGAGCGATCCGCCCGCTCGAGGATCGGCTCGCGGCGATTCAGGCTGTCGACGCGGACGACGTCCAGCGCGTCGCGCGCACCTACCTGGTCGACGCTGGCCGCAACGTCGTCCACGTCGTGTCGCCGCCGGCTTCGACCGAGCCGGGGCCGGGGGAATCGTGAGCGCAACCGCGAGACTCGTGGGGCTCGTTGGACTCGTGTCGCTGATTGCCTGTGCGGGCTCCGTCGACACGCCGATCTGGGACCGGCCGCCGCCGCCCATCGCGGACTCGCCGGTCGTCGAGCCGAGCAAGCTGCATCGGTTCGAACTCGACAACGGGCTGTCGGTGATCATTCTCGAGGACCATCGCCTGCCCCGGGTTTCACTCGGGATCGACCTTCGTCGCGGAGCTGCCTCCGTGGAGTCGGATCGGGCCGGCCTCGCCGGCTTTACCGCCGAGCTGATGAAGCGCGGTGCGGGCGATCGCGACTCGCTCGAACTGGCTTCGGCGATCGACTCGCTCGGCTCCGTTCTCAGCGTGCGCGCCGATTGGGATTCCATCACGGCTCAGATCTGGGGTCTGACGCGGGACCTCGACAGCATGCTCGATATTCTCGGCGATGTGGTACAGCGTCCCCCGCTTCGACGACGAAGAGGCGGTTCGTGCCCGTGGAGAGCTGCTCGCGGCGCTCGAGCGAGCGACCGACGATCCCCATTACCTCGAGCGCCGCTACGCGGCGGCCGCCCTGTATTCGGGCGGACGAGCCGGACTGCCTCTCTCCGGAATCCCCGAGACGGTGATGGCGTTGGATTCGGCGGCCGCGCGCGAATTTCACGCGCAGATGTTCGTCCCCAACAATGCGATTCTCTTCGCTTCGGGCGATCTCGACGCGCGCGAATTGCTCGACCGCGTCGGGGCCACATTCGGTGCCTGGCCGGCCGGCGAGATTCCCGACGCCGGTCCGCCTCTTCGCTCGCCCACCCCGACCGAGCGGCGCATCCTGATCGTGGATCGACCCGACCTCACCCAGGCCCGGATCACCCTCGCCCACGAGGGGATTTCGCGCACGCATCCCGATCGCATTGCCGCCGGCCTCCTCAACGAAGCGATCGGGGGCAGCGGCTTTTCAAGCCGCTTGATGCAGCGGGTGCGCGCCGACGCCGGCTTGACCTACGGGGTCAGCTCCAGGTTCAGTCTGTACCGCGGCGGTGGAACTTTCGCGGTTGCGACGTTTACCCGCGTGGCAGAGGTTCGAACGGTGATCGACCTGCTCTTGACCGAACTCGAGCGCGCGCGCCGCGAGCCTCCGGCGGGGTTGGAACTCGAAGAGATTCGAGCGCTCCAGGTCGGACAATTTGTGCTCGGGATCGAAACCTCCGACGCGGTGCTCAACAGCCTCGTCAATCTGGACATCTACGACCTTCCCGAAGATTCTCTCGACACCTATCGCTCGAGGGTCCGGTCCGTCACGGCCGCCGACGTGGAGCGCCTCGCTCTCGAGTTGCTTCATCCCGATCGCGCGGCGATCGTGCTGGTGGGGCCGGCGGACGCGCTCGTGCCTCAATTGCAGGATCTTGGGCCGATCGAAGTCATCCATCCGTAAACACGGGTGAGCGCGCTAGTCGGTCGACACTTCCGGATGTCTCCAGAATCGCTCGAACTGAAGCCACTCGTCCGAGTCCGTCACCCAGTTCGCATAGATGGAGACGCCGCGAAAACACTCGGGCTTTTCCGGAAATGATTCGAGGGCCGAGCGCACGCCGAGCGCTGCATTGCCGATGTTCTCGACGCTCGGATCGGAGTACTCGGGAACATCGTGATAGGCGGGAATGCCGATCAGGAATTCGTGCTTCTCGGCTGCGCACGACCACTTTGCGAGGCGGCGAGTCTGATCCCGGACGAACGCCACGTACGCGACGCGCAGCGGGAGATTCGTGTCGTAGGCCATCAGGACGGTCTGGTCCGCGATGTCCATCGTGGCCCGGTAGAACGCACCCGACCAGAAGCTCCGGTTCAGCGGAACAAAGGGGATGCCGAACGGCGTGGCGCGCGGCGTCGCCTGACTGATCATCCAATCGTCACCCATCTGCTTGCGCACTTCCGCAAGCAACTCGAGGTACCCGGGGTGATCGTCGCGCAGCGGCTCCAGATCGAAGTGGACACCGTCGAAGCCTTCGGTGGCGAGGCGCTCGAGCACGTGAACCACCGCGCGGCGCCATTCGTCTTCTCCGAGTCGGACTTTTTCGATCCGCGCGCCGAGCCACGCGAGAAAGACGCCTTCCGGATACGCGCGGCGCAGCTCCGAAAAGAACGGGTCAGCTGAGTCTGCGGTTGAACCGTCCGCGAGCAACGGTCCGGTGTGGACGTAGACGTAACGGATTCCGGCGCCTCTCAGGCGGTCGACCAGCGTATCGATTTCGGACCCGGGCACGAGATCGCCCGAGCGGACCTCACGGCCTGTGTACCAACGGTGCCCGACCCAGATGCCGTTGGCGGACGAATCGAAATTGTGTTGACTGCTCGGATAGATGTGGATTGTCGCGATGAAAAGAACAATCGCCATCGCCAGCAATGCGAGCGTCCAGATCTTCCAGGCTTTCCCGATCTTCAAGATGGGGTCTCGCGGTTTGGAGGGGTCCGGACACAGTAACAAAGCCGAAGCGAATCGCGGTGACAGCGTGAATCCTGGACCCGCCGGAGCGCGCGGGTCGGCTCTCAACCCCTGGATTCCCAGCGGAAAGGATTTCCCGCGCAGCTTCGCGAATTTGAGTTTTGTTGTGGCACACTCGAATCCGATGGTGCCGCGGCGGATCTCAGAAATCGATTGGGCGAGTTGGAAAGCGACGGAACTCGCGACGCTCGTCTTCGTCCATCGAGACGAGCGCCTGCTCCTGATCCACAAGAAGCGCGGCCTCGGTGCGGGCAAGGTCAACGGCCCAGGCGGTCGACTCGAGCCCGGCGAGACGCTGGAGGCTTGCGCGGTTCGCGAGGTTCAGGAAGAGCTGCTGATCACGCCGAAAAATCTCGAGCGAGCGGGCGAGCTGCGCTTCCAATTCATCGACGGTTACGCGATTCACGTGCACGTCTATCGCGCGACGGATTTCGAGGGAACGCCCACAGAAACTCCCGAGGCGATTCCGCTATGGGTCGATGAGGATCGCGTCCCCTACGAAGAGATGTGGGAAGACGACCGGGTCTGGTTGCCCCTGCTCATCGCGGGCACGCCGTTTACCGGTCGCTTCATCTTCGACGACGACGTGATGCTCGACCACGTGCTCTCTTGATCGCCTCTCAGGACGCGGATTCGTAGCGGACGCGCGCGTTTTCGAGTTCGCGCGCGACTTCCGCGCGCAGATTCTCGGGCTCCAGGACCTCGGCCCCAGAGCCGAAGGAGAGAATCCAGCCACGCAGATCTGGTGTGCTGCCCACGTCCATGCTGAGCTCGATCTTACCGCCGGGCGCCTTCTTGAACGACTGGCTCTCGTGCCAGTTTCGCTCTTCGACGTAGGTCACCCAGTCGGGTTCGAATAGAATTCGAACCCGCACGGCTTGATCGGCGATGACGCCGAACGAGGAGCCGATGTAGGTGTCGAAATCGAAACTATCGGGCACCTCGAAACACTCGTCGGCTATTTCGAGTTCCCGGATTCGATCGACCGCGAAGGTGCGGATCTCTCCGGATTTGTGGTCGAGGCCCACCACGTAGAGGCCTCCGCTGCGATACCACACCCGGTAGGGATCCAGATCCCGGTTCGCAACGGATCCCGTCCGCCCGGTTCGGTAACGCATGTGGAGCGTGCGTCGATTGAGCACGGCATCGTTCAGGGTCTGGATCGTGTCGCGATATTCCGCGTAGTTCTTGTGCGGTCCGGGCAGTACGCGGAAAGCGTCCGCGAGCTGTGCGAGATATTTCGTGAGTTCGGGCCCCAGCCCGGCGCGAATCTTGTGCAGCGCAGAGCGGATCGAATCGTGGAAGACCGTGCCCTCCAGGGTGCGGAGGAGATCTTCGCTGAAGGCGAGCGCGAGAATCTCGTCGGGTGTGAAGGGCACGTCACCCAGCTGAAAGGTGTCGAGGAAGCGGTAGTAGACGCGGCCTTCCCGGCGTTCGCTGACGACCGGGAAGCCCGCAAACATCAGCGCGTCGAGATCGCGATAGACGGTGCGGCGCACGCAGCCGAGTTCTTCGGCCAGATCGTCCAGTGCCGCCCCGGATCGACTCTTGGCCAGTCGTTGGATCAACTGCCACTGGCGCGCGAGTTGGTCGCCACGCATACCGCTTAGAGATCCGACTCGAGTGGTTCGTCGGAGAAGAACGCCGCCAATTCGCTTTCGCAGCTGCGCGCGTCGCGGTAACCGAGATCGGTGAGCGGCCCGAGAAACTCGCCGTCGAAAAGGAGGTAGGAGAGCAGATCTGCCTCGGCGGAGCGCTGCCTGCCTTCGAGGTTGCGCATTGCGAGCCGCAACAGCGGAGAGCGGGATGAATCCCTGGGCATCGCCGACAACACCTCGCCCGCGAGCAGGCCGAGGTCCTTGGAGGGGCGAATCACGAGGTCGTAGATCTTGCGGAACTTCTGGCCCCGCTCCCGATCCGCAACCTCGTTGAGCCGCTCGATGAAGTCGGGACCGAACGCGGTGGTGCCGTCGGTCAGGATTTCGTTCATCACGTCCATACGCGCGAGGTCTGTATCGAGGTGGTCGAGCAGGAGCGCGTTCAACATCTTGCCAAACAAAAACATCGGGCTGGCGTAATCCTCGATGTGGCTGGTGTCGGTGGCAATCTTGTGCGCCTTGCCGATGTCCTGGCGCAGAGCCACGACCAACACGCGATCCGCACCCATCCGGATCGCGGGCGCGAGCGGCGTGTTGAGGCGAAGCCCGCCGTCCGCGTAGTAGGTGCGGCCGATGCGCACCGCGGGGAAGAGCAGGGGGATGGCGGCGGATGCCAAAGCGTGCGCGGGCAGTATTCGCGTGGGGCGCGGGACGACCATCGGATCCCGGGTCCAGTTCGGCTAGCTGGCGGTCGCGGTTTTCGACGAAGACCGCCACCCTGCCACTCGTCACCTGGGTGGCGGCGACACAGAGAGCCTCGACGTGCCCGCGGCGGATGTTGTCGCGGATGCCGCGCCACGGGATCGTGCGAACCACCAGTTGTTCGAGGGGCTCGGTGTTGAGCAGCCCGTAGAGCCGCTCGGGTGCCCTGCCCTCGCGAAACGCTTCGGCGGTTCGCCGGATGCCGAGCAGTTTTCCCGGCAGACGCAGCAGGTCACCCGCAGAGAGCGGGAGGATTTCCTCGATCTTCATCTGCTTCCAGAATTCGATGAGGCGGCTACCGCGACTTCCGTCGAGTTCAGCGGTTGCCGCGAGGAAGCAGGCGTGCACCGCACCCACCGAGGTGCCGCAGAGAATGTCGAACGAGACCGGGTGTCCGAGCCGCTTCGGGAGTTCGCCCAGCAGGTAGTGGATCACCCCCGCCTCATAGGCGCCCCGCGCGCCTCCGCCCGAAAAAACCAGCGCGCGCTTCGGGCGCGGGCAACTGTCGAGCCCAGTCGTGGGCCGCGGTTCAGCCAACTCGCTCGACGTATTCTCCGGAGCGGGTATCGATCCGGATGCGCTCACCCTCCTTGAGGAAGAGCGGCACCAGCACGACGGCTCCGGTCTCGACGGTGGCGGGCTTGGTCCCGCCCTGTGCGGTGTCGCCCTTCATTCCGGGATCGCATTTGACGATCGGCACTTCGATGAAGGGCGGAAGATCGATGTTGATCGGCTTTCCGTTCCAGAAGAGGACGTCGACGTCGAGATTCTCCGTCAGGTATTTCTTGGCGTCGCCAACCTGATCTTGAGAGAAGGGAATCTGATCGTAGGTCTGCGTGTCCATGAAGATCAGCGATTCAGAGTCGGCGTAGAGATACTGCATCCTGCGGTCTTCGATATCCGGCTCGCCGACCTTCTCACCCGCGCGGAAGGTCTTTTCGACGACCTTGCCATTTCTCAGGTTCTTGATCTTGGTCCGCACGAACGCGGGGCCCTTGCCGGGTTTGACGTGTTGAAAATAAACGATCGTGTACGGCTCCCCGTCGATCTCGATCTTGAGGCCGTTCTTGAAATCTGATGTCGCCAGCGCCATGAATTCTCCGAAAATTTGCAGGTGCGGGAGGATAGCCCGGGCGGCTCCCCGAGGCGATTGTGGGCGGAGCCGGGCCGTTGGGAGTCTCGTAAATGGAAAACGGGCCCGCGCTCAGCGCGCGGCCCGTAAGTGGATCCGCAAAAATGGTTTGCTGTTACCTGGGGAAGTCGCCGTAAAGCCCAATGACGCCGCCGCCGCGAAGCGTGCCTCCCGTGATCACGGTCCCCGGAGATAGCGCGCCGCTGATGGCACTCGTCCGGTAATCCGACCAGCACGTCTGCTCCATGTCGAATCTCCTGGGCAGCGGTCCGAAGCGAGCACGCGCCGAGACGTACAACGGGAAGGCCTCCTCGGTAACGAGAAGTAGTTCGGCCTTTCCGCGTTTCCGATTACCTTCCGTAGAAGCCTCGGCCATGGTGTAGAGATACAGGTTGTCGCAGACGTGCTCCTGGCCTAGCACGTCCCATACGCCGATCATGACATTCGGACGACCGTCGCAGGCGATGAACGTCGCGAGGGTGAAACTCGGCGGAAGCCTTTCGTCATCGGAGTCACACAGAATCCGGGCCAAACGGCCCGGCATTGATGATCTCGTAGTTGATTCTGCACCCATTTTCATCGCAGTCTTGGTCCGCGATCGTCACCCGCCCGGTAGTTGCATGTACGGTGTAGAAGCCGAAGCCGTTTTCGGACTGCGCGACTCCACTCCCAGCCAGGAACAGCCCCAGAGCCAGCACGACCACGCACTCGCCGGTCCATCTTTCGAGTCATCTTTGACGCCTCCATAGACTTAGAAAAAAGAAACGCGAGTCACAGCGTGTTCGATTGTTTCGGGCATCCCCGAAGTCGATCCACTGCCTCGCAATTCCGAAACCCGCCTCGGTCGACCTCCCAGAAGAGGAATGAAAAACATGGGATGAAAAGTGCTTTCACTCATTCGAACTGCCGCAATCGAGAGTTGGGCAGGGAAATCCTATCACACGTATGAATTAGAGGTAAAGAGCCGCCGCCGGCTGGATCGACCTCCGCTCCGGTTGGAGGCTCCGCGGCGAAGCGCTAAAACCATCAGTGATTTAGGACTGAATCCCAGACGGTCGTGGTTGCAACAGTTTGAGTGGGGCATTTTGTCTTGTCCAACAAACTTCTAAGAATCCGAGCCACGCGACTTCTGCAGGGCTGCGATTGGGTGGGCTTTGCCTGCTGCAGAATCCGGGCTGCGGCGGTGATGCAGAGCGCAATGATGACGTGTCACAGGCCGACAGCGGTGCTGCCGGCGGTGGCGCGATCCCGGTCGTTCGGATGGAGGTGCCTTCGCGGGAAGCGGAGCTCCCCTTCGCGACGTGCGGCCGATTCGATCCCGGAACCCGAAGCTCCGATGGCCACCGACGTCGAAGCCTCGAATCTGGATCGCGCCGAGCCAGATCCGCGCCTCACGGAGACTCTCGACCCTGAATACTCGGCCCAACGTCTGGCTGAGATCTCGAAACTCAAAGCCGCGGGCGACGACCTCGAGTCTGTGCTCGACGCGCTCGAGAACGATCCGGATCCCGCCGTTCGCGTCGCCGCTGCCGATCTGTTGGCCGAATCGGAGCGTCGAGAGGCGATCGATGGATTGTTGCGCGCGCTCGAGGACCCGAGCAAAGAGGTCGTAGTGCAGGCGCTTCAGACCCTGTCACTGGTGGGTGAAGCAGACATCATCCCGTGGGTCGAGCCCCTGCTCGACAACCCCGACCCCGAGATCAGCGGGGCCCGCCGAGGATACGATCTACTTCGCTCTCCGAAGGCGTTGACGACGAATCTGATCCCGGTTACGGAGCAGGGTTTCAGTGGGCTCTCCGAGTCCGAACGCGATCCGGTTCCCGATCCCCGTTTCGATTTCGATTTCGGTTCGGCGGGACGACTCTGAAGAGTAGCTCCGCGGGCGGGCGCTAAAACGCGCCCGCCCGCGGCTGGTTGTGCGGCGAAAACCGATCGCCGGATGACGTGACTCAGTCTTCGACCGGAATCGTCACGTCGTCGAACAGGTCGTCACAGGCGTTCACACAGCGTCGGCCCTGTTGGGTGCAGATCGCGCGCGCCTCGTTGGCCTCGTCTTTGAGGTCGGCCTTCTGCTGTTTCGCCTCGTCCTTGACTTCGGCGATGCACTCGCGAATTTCACTGCGGCGGTCGGAATCCTTGCACTCCGCTACCCCGATGATTGCGAGGGCTCTCTCTTCGCCCCGGACGCACTTCGCAGTGCCTTTCGCGATTTGATCGCAGCTCTTCGCCCAGGCCTTGCAGACGTTGTTGCAGGCCTTTTCGGTCCGCACACTGCCGAGGCCGGGGTGCATTTCGGTCAGTTCCGCAACGGCTTCGATCGGTCGCGGGCAGATGGGCTCCATCTCGTCGCGATCCCGATCGCCGATCAGGTCCTTCAGATCCGAAGCGTCGTGGGGGACGTAGACTTTCGCCTCGGCCTCCGTTTCGTTGCCGCTTCGGTCCGTCACGAGATAGGTCAGGGTGTAGACGCGACCGTTGCCGCCCCCGGCGCGCTCGGCGCGCAGCATGACGTCGCGATCGTCCGAGCCGGTGTTGGCGCCCTGGATGTCGTTATCCGTATTCCCGTCGCCTTGACCGTTGTCGGGCTCGTTGCTCCTCGCCCCGATCAGCTCGACGTCGTAATCACCCTCGCCCGCGCAGCGATCGCGAACGCGCACCCGGACCTCGACGTTCTGCATGCTGTGGTTGGGCGGCCAGAGGTAGAAGGGCTCGGGTTTCACGCGGACCACCGGAGACGCGGTGTCTTCCACCGTCACGGTGGCGCTATCGCTTTCCGGATCGCTGCCCTCCTCTGTCGAGGTGAGCGTTGCGGTCGTCACGCCGGGCGGGAAAAGTTCCGGTCGGGCGTCAGCGTATCGTCGTTTTCGAGATCGATCTTGGGATCGGTCGTCCACTCGTTGACGATATCGTCACCGGTCGGCGCGGTTCCGTTGAGTGTGTACTCGGTTCCGTTCTCAGACTGCGCACTCCAGCACGACATCGTCGCCCGCGTCGACCTGCGCGGTGGCGCCCAGTGGAGCGAGCATGAGCAACAGTGAGGGTGATGCGAAAAAGGCGCGTATTCATCTTCATTCTCCAGTAGCTGCAGTTCTGTTTCCGCTAGTCCAGATCTATCATGAACGGGGGGATCCTACCACGATACGACACTAATTTCTTTATGTTTCTTCGGCGGATACGCAACTGAGCGGCAGATCAGAAGCGGTCGGGAGAGAAGGGGGCGAGGTCGATCTCGGGTGTCTCTCCGCAGGCGAGCTGGGCGATGAGTTCGCCCGAGATGGGGCCCCTGGGAGATCCCCGACATGCCGTGGCCGGTGGCGAGAATCAGGCCCGAAGTCCCCGCGGGCCGGCCGAGGATCGGGAGGTCGTCTGGTGTCAGCGGCCGTAGGCCGCGCCAGATCTCGATGGTGGGTGTGCGAGGAATTCCCGGCAGATAGCGGCGCACGGTGCGGGCCAGCGCGTCGACCCGGCGTTGGTTCATCCGCATGTCGAGTCCCGCGAGTTCGAGCGTGCCGCCGAAGCGCAGCTGCGATCCCATCGGTGTGACGAAGACCATGCCCTCGGCCAGGGCGAGGGGGAGGTCGGGATAGTTCTCTGGCCTCTCGACGGTGATGCTGTAACCCTTGGCGGCTTCGACCGGGATGCGGAGGCCGAGGCCCCGGGTCAGTTCCGGCGTCCACGCCCCTGTGGCCAGCACGACCTCGTCTGCGCTGAAGTCGCCGCGGGTCGTGCGGACCCGCACCGGCCCCCGGCGCGACCACTCCACGCCCAGCACCTCGGTGTGGGTTTTGATCGCCGCACCGCGTTGCGCGACGTCCGCCGCGAGGCCGCGCACGAAGTCACCCGGCGTGATGTGGGCGTCGGCGGGGAATTCGAGTCCACCGGCGAGGTCGGGGGAGAGCCCCGAGATGGCTTCGCGCAAGGCCTCCACACCCAGCCATTTCGCAATTCCGCCCGCGGCCTCGAGCAGGTCGACTTCATGCTGTGCGTCTCGCATGGCCTTTGCGGTCCGGAAGATCAGCGTGAGTCCGCGCTGCGTGAAACCGAAATCCAGTTTCTTGGCGAGCTCGCCAAAGCGCTCGAGGCTTGCGAGGCTGAGCGCGCGCCGCAGCCGAAAGCTCTCGCTCTGCGCGCTCGCGTTACACGCTCGGCGGAAATCCCAGAGCCAGCGCAGCAGGGCAAGGCTTGCGCGCGGTTGGATCCAGAACGGGCTGGCGGGGTCGAGCAGCCACGGCAGTGATTCCCGGATGACGCCGGGCCCGGGGATCGGGGCGCTCTCGCTGGGAAAGATCCAGCCGCCGTTGCCGTGAGAGGCGCCCGAGCAGATCTCGCCGCGCTCGAGCAGCGTCGTGCGCGCCCCTCGCTCGACGAGGCTGTGGGCGGCGCAGACACCCACCACGCCTCCACCTACGACCAGAACGTCGGGTCTCTCGCTCACGCTGCCTCCTTCGGTCCGCTTGGGGTGCAGCGGCGCAATCCGCAAGCATCGCTGGGATGGCTTGCGCTTTCCAGTTGCGTGAATTTCAGCGCCCTCGGTTTTCTGTGGCCCCGCGATCTTCGCGAATCGCAGGTTGGCCCCGCAGTGGCTGCCACTACACTCTTGCTGCGGGTCCTTCTCGGGGGGGTGGGGCGATGGTTTTTTCGGGTCGGTACAGCGCTCGCGTCGAGCGCCTCGGCGGAGACGCTTCCGAAGTCTGGGCGGTGCACGAACGCGCCTCCGCACTGCTGGCTGCGGGTGAAGAAGTCTATCTGCTGTCGGTCGGGGATCCGGATCTCCCCACCCTGCCGAGCACCATCGACCATGCGATCGAAAGCCTGCGGGAAGGCCGCACTCATTACGCGCCCGGTGCGGGCGAGCTACATCTGCGGGAGGAGATTGCGGGTATCGAAGAGCGGTCTGCCCACCGCCCGTGCAACCCCGATGACGTGATCATCTTTCCGGGCGCCACCAATGCGATCTACAGCGTGATGTCTTGCCTGCTCGACGCCGGCGACGAAGTCATCGTCGCAGAGCCGATGTACATCGGGTATCGCGGCATCTTTGCCGCGATAGGCGCGAAGGTCGTTCCCGTCGCGCTCGACGTCAGGAATGGCTTCCGCTTGAGTTTGGAGAGCCTCTCCGCGGCGATCACGGATCGCACGCGGGTGGTCTTCATCAACACTCCGGGAAATCCAGCCGGAAACATGATTCCCGCCGAGCGGCTGAAAGCGCTCGCCGATCTGTGTTTGAAGCGCAACATCTGGTTGGTGTCGGATGAAGTCTACTCGATGATCACGTTCGAAGAGCGCCACGTCTCTCTGCGCACGGCCGCGGAGCAACTCGAAAACGTGGTCGTGATCGATGGGCTTTCCAAATCTCACGCGATGACGGGCTGGCGCCTCGGCTGGGTCGTCACCCATCAGAACCTGGTCGAGCACCTGCTCCAGTTTTCTTCCTCGACGGTCTTCGGTTGTTGCCAGTTCGTTCAAGACGCTGCTGCATACGCGCTGCAGAATGACGAGGATTACATGGCTGAGGTTCGATACAAGTACAAGAAGCGCCGCGACTTCGTCTGTGATCGCATCGCATCGATTCCGCGGATCGACTGCGCGGCACCGAAGGCGGGCATGTTCGTGATGCTCGATGTCCGCGGCTTGAATACCGACGGGATGCAGTTTGCAGAGGATCTGCTGGAAGAACAGCGCGTATCGGTTTTGCCCGGCGAGGGTTTCGGCGACTCGACACGCGATTACGTCCGCCTTTCCCTCGCACAACCGCTTCCGTACCTCGAAGAATCGATGGATCGGATCGAGCGGTTCGTCAAACTTCGCGGCGTAGATGCGGCTGGGGCGAGCCAGGTGGAATGAACGGGTTTTCGACGGGAAATGTGGGATATTCGTGTATCCGACTCCGCTTTTTCGAAGGAGGAATTCATGGAACTGCAGCCGGGTGTTTTCGTGTCGAACGAGTCGACGAGCGATTGGGAAGAGGATGCCGAGGTGGGCGGTGAGGTTCACATGCTATGTGACACAGAGGGTGTCCAGGCCGGCCTCTCGCGGATTCAGCAAGCGCCCGAGAAGCCGATTTCGTTCAAATCCGAAATGCGGGAGACGATCATCATTCTCGAGGGTTCGGTGCGGATCGAGATTGCCGGCGGTGCGACGCTCGATCTGAAGAAGGGTGACATGGCGTCACTTCCCAAGGGCGCCGAGACGCTCTGGCACGTGACGGCACCCTTCAAGGAAATGTGGGTTCTGGCCTGAGCGATCGGTTCGCTGCCGTGCACTGTCGATCCTGCAATAAACTCATCTGTGGCGGCCTGCCTCGCTCGCGAATGGGCACTGGGTCGAGTCGCCGCAGGAAGTCGGTCTACCCGACTGCTGCGGGGCAGGCGCTCGGATTGCGGCCTTTAGCGGCTGGTACGGGACATGCAGTGCTGCAGGAAGGAGTCGTCGTGCGAAGACGAAGAGATCGCCGGATGTCTGGGTTTTCGTGGGCTGATGCCCCGTCGATTTGCTGCGGGGTTCTAGCCATCTTGCTGTCGATCCCGTTCGCGATTGCGGGGTGCTCGGGCCACCAGACCACAGCGCAAGTGTCATCGGCCCCGGCCCCGGATCCCATGCTCGTCGAAGTCGGCGCAGAGTTGTTCAAGTCCTATTGTGCGAGTTGCCACGGTGTCGTTGCCCGCGGGGGCGGGCCTGCGGCGCCTGCGCTCAGTACACCGCCCAGCGACCTCAGCCGGATTGCGGCGCGAAATGGCGGCGTGTTCCCCGAGAGTTCGGTCACGAGGTTGATCGATGGTCGCTTCGATCTGCCCGCTCACGGCTCGCGAGAGATGCCGATCTGGGGGACGTGTCTGGCGGAAGAGATCCCCTGTTTCGCAACGGGCGACGAGGTGGCCCGCGGGCGGATTGCCAGCCTGGTGGAATACCTGAAAAGCCTGCAGGAGCCGTGATTCGGGATTTTCGCAGGATCGTGGTCGGCGTCGAACTCTCGGAGACGGGCGATCTCTCGGCCGGGAGTCAGCTCGCCGTCGAGCAGGCCCGCTGGGTGGCAAGCCTCGGCGGTGCCCACGTGACGCTCCTGCACTCCATCCGGCGCGAGGAACACTGGAGGGTGAGCGAGGGAGTTTTCGGCGACCGGCCGGTGTCCGCCGATGACGGTTTCCGGCGGCCGATGGAAACAGCGCTCCGATCGCTGAGCGAAGCCGGAATCGAAGCCGAACTCATGTTCTCCGACGAGCGCGCCTGGCTTGCGATCGTGGCGAACGTGCTCCAATTCGGCGCAGATCTGGTGATCGTGGGAAAGCGCGCCGATTCTGTGCACGATGGGCGCCTGCTCGGTGGCGTGTCCCAAAAACTGCTGCGCAAATGCCCCTGTGCGGTATGGGTGGTGAAACCCGACCACCCTCCGCGGTCCCCGCCAACATTCTCGTGGCCACCGACCTCAGTCCGGTGGGCGATCGTGTCGTAGCGCTGGCGGCATCGATTTCGAGTGAGTGCGGCGCCGAGCTGCACATCGTTCACGCGCTCGAGCTGCCGCTGGCGGTACAAATGAAAGACAGCGAATCCGAGAAGGAGTTTCTCGCGGAGAGCCGAGCCGCGGCGGTGGCGGAAATCGAGTCGCAGCTGCCCGAGCCGCTTCGCGGGGCTGCCGAACTCCACGTCGGGCTCACATCCCCCTCGAACGCCATCCTCGCGTGTGTGGATCGGCTGAATCCCGACCTCGTCGTGATGGGTACGATCTCCCGCGCGGGAATCGCGGGACTATCGGTCGGCAATACCGCGGAGCGGATGCTGGGTCATCTCGATTGCTCGATGCTGACCGTCAAGCCCGCGGACTTCGTCTGCCCGGTTCGCTCAGGTGAGGATTGAGTACCGGCTAGAAACCCGCGGTGGTTCGCGCCGCACAGGCCGCGGTGATCGCGATCGACCCGCAGATCATCGAGCGCGAATCGGTTGGGATCAGACCGAAGCAGTTTCGAGGCGCAGGGCGCCGTCGCCCGCACGCGCGAGACCGATCCGGTATTGGGAGCGGAACCCGAGTTCTTCGGCCGCGCGGTCGGTGTCGAGTGTGAAGCCGTAGCGCAGGTGCGCTCCGCCGCCGGCCCCGAGGCGAGACTCGATGCCGAGCGCCCGCTCGGTCGCGTCGAGCATGCCGAGCAGCGGGCCGGGCACGGGGATGCTCGTATGGCCCGTCCAGCGGGAGAGCATCGAGAGTGGAATCGCCTCTCCGCCCGCGATGTTGAAGATTCCCGAAACCGGAGCCCGGGTCGCGGCCCGAACCGCGCGCGCGACGTCCTTGTCGGAAACGAGCGCGCAGATCGGATCGAATCCGAGGGCTCGCACCCGGGAGCCTGGCCGCCCGGCCAGTGAGGGGTGCAGATACACGTAGCCCCCCGCCGCGACGACGGTTGGAACGCGAAGCAACACCACGCGGAGTCGATCGTTGTGGACTTCGCTGTGGAAGATCATGTCGCTATCGATCCAGGCACGAATCTCCGGCATCACGTTCGGATCGAGGTTGAGTTCGCTGTCTTCGCTGAGGTGGTTCGCGTTGCCCGGAGGAAGGCGGTAGACGAACGCGCTCCCGATCGCGACCAGATGCTGGATCGTGCGGGTCTCGAGGCAGTGCTGAAGGAGCAGGCGGCTTTCGGCCGTTCTCTCGGAAAGGCCACCGACCAGCGGCGCGGTCAGCGAGCTACCCGCGCCGTGGCGCGGCACGTAGACGACGGTATCGACCTCGGCGGCGCGAAACCCGGCGGAGTGAAACAGGTCGTGAACCGGGCGGTGTTTGGCGAGATCCAATCGCGTGTAGGTCACCCGCGGTTCGCTGCCCGCGAGATAGGCGTCGAACCTGCGCGGCGGCGGGCCGCTGCCGAGCGCGAAGATGACTTCGACGTTCGGGTCGTGGTAGAGATTCTTGACCACCCTGCGTCCGATCGGCTCATCGGCGTGGGTAACGAGTACGCGGGTCATTAGCGATTCCGATCGATCAGTAGTTGAACTGCGCGCCGCACCTGGTTGGCGAGATAGCGGACCAGTCGCGAATCGTCGGCTCCCTCGGGTCCGAAACGCTCGTGATAGCGGAGGGGCTCGCCATAAACGATCCGATACGAGACCGGGTAGGGGAGAAGGCCGAGCGGGCCGAGCCACGGAAATGTCGGCGTAATCGGCGCGACGGGGATGCCGAGTTTGCGCGCGAGTGGTTTGATGTCGAAAAGGATCGGCGATTGGTCGTCGCTCCCGATGAACGCCACCGGAACGATCGGCGCGCGCGAGCGCAACGCGTGCTCAATGAAGCCCACGCGGAATTCCTGGAGTCGATAGCGGTGCGCGATCGTCTTGCGCATCCCCTCGATGCCTTCCGGAAAAACCAGCAGGAGTTGTCCTTCCCGGAGCAGCTTGTCGAAGTTTTCGCGCGTTCCGATGACCTGTCCGACTCGAGCGTAGAAGAGATTGACCCAGGGGAGTGTGCCCGCCCAGCGATCCACCACGGTCCGGACGAGTCGAGGGGGATCCGTGTGTAGCGCCCCGTCGATGACCGCCATGGCAGCGTCGAAGGGAAGCAGGCCACCGTGATTGCCCGCGAGCACCGCGGGTCCCTCATCCGGAATGTTTTCGTGCCCCTCACTGCGGACGCGGAAGTAGAACTGGTAAAGGGTGCGGAGCACCACGAACGTGCTCTTCATCGCCTCCGGTGAGTAACCGAATCGATCGTAGGGCGCCTCGCCTTCGACGAGGTGCGCGAGAGCGGCCAGAACCCGCCTTTCGTCCGAGTTCAGCAGACGGTCGATCAAACCCTTTGGCGGCGGGAGTTCGATTTCCGCGAGAGGCGGGGTGGTCGACCAGCGCCGTCGGGTGAGTCGCGCGAGGTTGTCGGGCTTCGGTAGCTCCTCGTCGTCGGGTGCGGTCGTCCGCCGCGCCGTCGATCGGGGGGCAGCCGCCGGCGCTGCGGCCCGCTTGCTCGTGGGAGAGCGGCGCGCGCGCGACCGCGCCTTCGGCTTCTGGCCGTCTCGCGCTTCCAACTGATCGAGTTGTTCCTCCAGCGGATCTGGGGTAGCGAGATTGTCGAAGGGGTCACGGCCAAGAGCGCCGTCGGGCGCTGCGAGCGGGCTTGCGATTTCTTCGACGGGTTGGGGGGATTCGATTTCGCTCACGGGGGGCTCCCATCGTTTCCGGGTTTTCCGCGCAGTTCGAGTTCTTCGGCGAGTTCTGCCATTGCAGAAGCTGCGCGATCCTTCGGCGCGTACTCGAAGATGGAAAGTCCCCTGGATTGCGCCTCATCGATCTTTACGTGATAACCGATGACGCTGTGGGAAATCTCCTTCGAGAAGCGCCGCTTGAGTCGATCGAGAATCTCGTTTGCGAGCTTGGTTCGCCGGTAGAAGGTCGGCACGACCATCGCAATGTGTAGATCCGGGTGGTCGTAGCGGTCGCGAACCGTCGCGATCGTGCGCACGAGTTCCGCGCAACCGTCCAGCGCGAGGTAGGTCAGCGGAACCGGGATCACGATTTCCGTGGCGGCGCGCAGGACGTTGAGGGTCAGCGACCCAAACGACGGCGGCGCGTCGAAGAGGATGAAGTCGTAGTTGTCGAGTTCCGGCGCAGCATCCAGCTTGCGCTTCAACCGCCCGGTCGGATCCGGCTCGTCGTCCTCGAAGGCTGGAAACAACCCCAGGGATTTGTTGGCTGTGATCACGTCGAGCTGCGGGATTCGGGTGGTCGAGATCGGAAGATTCGCGTTGGCCCAAGGCTCGGGATCGGCGGTGTTTCCGTAGCTGTCATCCAGCGAAGCGGCGTCGAGCAGCACCGAGTCGAGCAGCAGGTTGATCGCCGAGCGACGCCGGTCGCGCGTCTCGACGCCCAGCACCTTGCCGAGCTGGCCCTGGGGATCCATGTCGATCGCGAGAACGCGTCGGCCGCGGTGAAGGGCCAGATACGATCCAATCGTCGAGACGAGCGTCGTTTTGGCGCTACCGCCCTTCTCGTTGATGATCGCAACCCGCCGAGCGAGCACGACTCCCCCCCTTTGGAGAACGCGCTCGATAGGGTGGCAACCGCTCGGTACTAGATCTCAGCGCAGGAGGAGTCGCCGCAGGTGCGAAGACGCGTTTCCATCGATGACCGTATTACTTAACCCCTACTCTTCGGGGATAGGTGTGTCAATGGCGAAATGGCCATTGAGCACGACCGGCGTCACTTTGGAGTCAAAACCCCTCGTCGCTGGGCGCCTACCCCTTCGCTTCCTGGATCGCCTTGGTGAGGGCGGGAACGATTTCGGTGAGGTCTCCGACAGCTCCGAGGTCGGCGACCTCGAAGATCGGCGCGTCCGGATCTTTGTTGATCGCGATGATGAAATTCGAACCCTTCATGCCCACGAGGTGCTGGATCGCCCCCGAGATTCCCGCGGCGATGTAGAGCTTCGGGGTCACGATCTGACCGGAGGAGCCCACCTGATATTCGTGGGGCAGCCAACCTGCGTCGACGACGGGGCGCGAAGCGCCCACGGCGCCACCCAGTGCGTCCGCAAGGGGTTGGAGGATTTCAGTAAAATTCTCTGCGGCGCCTACGCCCCGGCCGCCGGAAACGATGACGTCGGCCTTGCTCAGGTCGACGCCCGTGCTTTCGGCGATCTTGTTCTCGATGAACTTCGCCTTGTCGGAACTGAGCGAGACATCGAGATTGACGACGCTTCCCTCGGTGCTGCCGTCGAAGGGCTCGGTGCCCCCGGGCTGCATGGTCGCGACGACGATCTCCGAATTGATCCGGACGTGCGCGTCGAGTCTGCCGCTGAAGACGCGGCGTTCGAAGACGAGTGCGCCTCCTTCTTCAGCAACATCGGAGCAATCGCTCACGAAGCCGGCATCGAGCCCGGCGGCGATGCGCGGGGCGACGTCCCAGCCGCTCGGCGTATTCGAGAACAGGATCACGTCGGCGCCCGAGGCCTCGACGGCCGCTCGGATCGCCGCGTTCGCGCTCTCTACGCAGTAGTTGGCCAGGAGTTCGTCGTCGGCGACGAATACCTTGCCGCCACCCTTCTGCGCGAAGGCATCCGCAAGGCCAGCGGCATCTTTGCCGAGCACGACGCTCGTGATCTCGCGCCCGGTCGCGGCTGCGATCTTCTGTGCGTAGGCGGCCAACTCGAAGCTGGACTCGCGAATCTGACCCGCTTGAATTTCTGCGACGATGAGAATGCTGCCCATCGGATTACTCCCTGTTATGTGCGCCTGTCGTTTTGGGCGCCTGTCGGATCGGCCCGGTTCGCGGCAAATCGAGGCCGCGGGGGCGTTCCGAACTTAGAGAAGCCCCAATTCCTTGATCTTGCTCACCAGGCTGCTCGCCATGTCGCCGGCGGAGCCGGTGACCATTTCAGCGGTCGAGCCCTTTACCGGCATGCTGATCTTCTCGACGGAAATCTTGGCGTTTGCAGCACCCACCTGACCCGACAACCCGAGATCTGCGATCGTCTTGACGTCGAGAGGCTTCTTCTTCGCGGCCATGATCCCCTTGAGGGACGCGTAGCGGACCTGATTGAGTCCGGTCTGCACGGCAATGAGGCACGGTTTCTGTAGCTCCACGACCTCGCGGGCACCGCCTTCGATTTCGCGCTCTACGGTCACGCTGCCGTTGGCGTGGTCCAGCTTCTGGGCCGCCGAGGTGTGGGGCATGCCCAGGAGCTCGGCGAGCATCATCGGCACGGCTGCGAAGTTGCCGTCGTCGGCCATCAAACCCGTGTAGATCAGGTCCGGATTCTCTTCCTTTGCGATGGCCGCGAGAATCTTGGCAATGCCGAGTGAGTCAGAGCCATCGGCCTCGGCGTCTTTGACGTGGATGGCGCGATCCGCGCCCATTCCGAGGGCGGTCCGCAAGGCCTGGGTGACGCGATCCGGCCCGATCGAAACGGCGACGACCTCACACTCACCCGCGTCCTTGGCCTGCAGGGCCTCTTCGAGTGCATAGGTGTCGTAGCTGTTGATTTCGAATTTGAGGCCGTCTTCCTTGATCCAGGTGCCGTCCGTATTGATCTCGAGGCGCGCATCCTGGTGGGGAATCTGCTTGATGCAAACCATGATTTTCATGGGGGGTCTCCGAAATTGAGTGCGTGCGCTGTGGGCGCTTCAGGTCGGTCGCGCCCAGGCCGTTAAAGCGCGGGGAAACTACCCGACGGAATGACCGCTGACAAGCTGCGGTTGAACCGAAATCGCTCGCGTCTCTGAATTCGATTAGCTGGGTGGTTCGGGCGTCAGCCGTCGATTGCGAAGGGCGCCAATCCGGGGCTTGGCGCTACATTCCGTCTGTTCGTTGGAGGTGTTGATGCTGTTCGCAACGACTGGCGAAACGCGCGGGGTTGGGAAGTGTTGGCATGGAATGATCTGGGGGCTGCTCGCCGCCGCGCTGTTGCTGGTCGGTCCGGCTTCGGCGACCGGAGAGCGCGCTTCGCAGCCCACGCCGGAGACTCTCGAGGATCTCCCCAAACTAGATCCCAGCTATCAGATGAGCACCCACAAGGTGGTCTTGATTACCGCGGATTCACTGAATCCTGCGACAGTGAATCTCGATCCGGGGCAGTTGATCGCCTGGATCAGCTATTCGCCGACCAAAGCCACTGTGATATTCGAACGCGACGTCGCGAAATCGATGATCTGTCACAGCCGCGTCAATTTTACCTTCGAGGAAGGTGAGCTGCGCTCGGCTCCGATCAACGCGGGTGAGTTCGCGAGTTTTTGCCAGCTCAAGCCCGGCAGCTACCGCTACAAGGTCGAGCGCGCCACGGCGCCCCTCCCGGCTGGAGCCGATACGAGCCAGATGCTCGAAGGCGAAATTGTCGTCGGAGAGAAGTAGAACCGCGCGCGATCGCGTTCAGCCGTCGGCGATTTTCTGGATCCACGCGTAGATGTAGGCGAGAAGTTCTTCCTGCACTTCTTCGTCGGTGCGCCGGGATTTCTTCAGTACCCTGAAGTGTTGATCGGCCTCTCCGAGAACCTGCAGGGTCGTCGGTGCGCCCACGCGGGTGAGTGTGCGCCTGAGCACATCGATGTCGCATTGGCGATCGCGCTCACCCTGGAGAAAGAGCATCGGCGAGATTACGCGAAAGAGCTGCTCGGGCGAAACGAGTTCTGGCTTGCCGGCGGGGTGCAGAGGGAAACCCATGAAGAACGCGCCGTCGATTCGCGCACGGTCGCCTGCGAGGCTCGCAGCGACTGCGCCCCCGAGCCCTTTTCCACCCAGGAATAGGCGCGCGGGCGCGGCGTTCGGATCCCGGGCCAGCGTGGCGGCTGCGGCGCGGAAGGTTCGCTGTAGGACGTCGGGGGGGTCGGGTCGCTTCTTGCCGGCCTCTCCGAACGGGAAATTGAAACGCAGGGTGAGGCAGCGGCGCTCGGTGAGCGCTTGCTGCAAGAATTCGAGCACGGGGTCGGACACGTCGCGCCCGAGTCCGTGGGCGAGGATGACGCCGACGCGCTGACCGGTGGGCCACCACTGTGGGACGCCCATCACCGCCGAGACTTCCGTCACGCCGCGGGCGGACTCGTGGAGGGGGATCTTGATTTCTTCAAATCGCGCTGACGGTTCGACCAAGGGATCCCTCCGGGGAGCGCTACTCTATCCCAATACGGTCGCGACGGGGAGGGGCTGACACACCTCATTAGCGCCGCACCGATGCCGCAAGTGCTTGGAGTACAAATGAAAAAGGTGTTGATCACGGGAATTGCGGGGGGGCAGGGGCGGCTCCTGTCCCGGCGCCTCAACGAGCGTTTCGAGGTTTGTGGCGTCGATCTGGCCCGGTGGGAGGGGCACCCGAGGGGGAGTTCGCCCCTATGTGGTCGATTTGCGAAAGAAGAAATTCGCAGACGTGATCCGCAGGGAAAGACCCGAATGCGTGGTTCACATGGGTTTCATCCAAGACTTTCGCACCGATGAGCGCGAGCGGCACGACGTCAATGTGATGGGCACGAAGCGGCTGCTCGACCACTGCATCCACAACGGCGTGGAAAGCCTGGTCGTGCTTTCGACCGGCTACGTCTACGGCGCACTGCCCGAAAATCCCCACTTCCTGGACGAAGACGCTCCGCTTTCCGCGAGCCGGTCCTATCCGGAAATCCGCGACCGCGTCGAAGTCGACACACTGGTTACGACGTTTCTCTGGAGGTACCCGCAGATCCGAACCTGTGTCCTCCGGCCCGTGAATGTGCTCGGTTACTACGCGAATTCGATGATCAAAACCTATCTGCGCGAACGGCGGGTCCCCACCGTGATGGGTTTCGATCCGATGATGCAATTCATTCACGAAGAGGATTTGAGTGCGGCGATCGAACTGGTCGTCGACCATCGACTTCAGGGCGTGTTCAACATCACGGGCCCGGGAGAGGTTCCGCTGCGCACCGCGATTCGCGAAGCGGGCGGCGATCCCTGGTCGATTCCCGAAGTGATCTTGCGGTCGCTGTCCGGGCGCCTGTTCCGGATGGGCCTGGCCGCCTACCCACCGGGTGTGATCGACTTCCTCAAATATCCGATCACGCTCTCGGGCGAGCGCTTCGCGGCTGCGACGGGCTTTCAACCGCTGTACGGGCTCAAAGAGACCCTGCAGAGTGTGCGGAGCTGAGTGATGGCGAAATCCGGTGCACTCGATGCGTTGATCGACTTTGCGGGAGCGATGCTGCCGCTGCGGGCCCGCAACCTCCAGACGGTCATCGATGAAAATCTCAGTCGGATTCCCAACGAACTCAACGAGTACGGCTACGACGCGTATGGGATGAGTCCGTTTTGGATGCGCCGCGTGCTGATGCCCTTCGCGTTGCTCTACCGCTACTATTTTCGCGTCGAGGTGGCGGGCATCGAAAATCTGCCCGAAGGGCGCGTGATCGTGATTGCCAACCACGCGGGCCAGCTTCCGTTCGATGCGGCGATGTTGGGATTGGCGTTGTTGATGGAGGCGCGGCCGCCGCGGATTGCGCGCGGGATGGGAGAGTATTGGATTCCGCAGCTGCCGTGGGTGAGCGTTGTCGCCGCGCGCACCGGGACGTTGGTTGGAACGCCGCAGAATTGCATCCACCTGTTGGAAAATGGCGAGTGCGTGCTCGCGTTTCCGGAGGGTGTTCGCGGGATGAACAAGCTCTTCTCGCAGCGGTATCAGCTGCAGCGCTTTGGGTCGGGCTTCATGCGCCTGGCGCTCGAAACCGACACGCCTATCGTTCCCGTAGCCATCGTCGGGTCAGAAGAGCAGCATCCGAGCTTTGCGAACCTCGAGGGACTCGCCCGCATGTTCGGCGCACCCGCACTGCCGATCACGGCGACTTTCCCCTGGCTCGGCCCGCTCGGATTGATGCCGTTGCCGGTCAAATACCGCATCTACTTCGGCGAACCCCAGCGCTTCGACGGTGAGGCCTCTGATGAGGACGCGATCATCGATGCCAAGGTGGATGCGGTGAAGGCGACGATCGCGGGTCTGCTCGCGCGGGGTCGTCGCGAAAGAGAGGGAATCTTCAGTTGAATCAATCGACCGACCCCGCGAACGAGCCCGTCGTGATCGAGCTGAATCTGCGCGAGCGTCGGCTCTACGATCGGCTGCGCGCGCGGATCGTGAAGGAGGGCCCGGGGACCGCCTCGGGATTCCGCGACGTGATCCTGCTGCTTCCGGATCTCACCGTCTTGCTAATGCGGTTGCTGCGCGACTCACGGGTTCCGATCTCCTGCAAGGCGATTGCAGTACTCGGCATCGGTTACGCGCTCTCTCCGATCGATCTGATTCCGGCCGTCCTCGTCGGGCCGATCGGTCTGGTGGACGATCTGTTGGTCGTATCCGCCGCGCTGTCGAAAATCCTCAACCAGGTTCACCCGGACATCGTGCGCTCGCATTGGTCGGGGCAGGGTGATGTCCTCGACGCAATCCAGCGCGCCGCGCGCTGGTCGGCGTCGATTCTGGTGGACAGGATTCCGCGCAGGCTGCGCGGGCGGGATTGAGCCGCGCGACCCCGTTCTGGGGTCGTCCCTTCTATAAGACTTTGGGGCCGGGTCGCAGCGCGAGCCGCTTGAGGTTTTCAGCCCGATCTTCGGGGATCCGCCGCACGTGGCCCTCGCGGTTGACCATCGCGTGGGTAGTCGATGCGGTCGCCACGCAGTCGCCATCGCAGATCAGTTCGTAGTCGATGCGCATCGAGGCGCCGCGCACCCAATCCAGCCAGGCCACGATTTCGATCGTGTCGTCGAAGCCCGTCGATCGGTGGTAGTTGATTTCCATGTGGGTGGTCGCGTAGTGGAGGCCCTGCTCGGCGTAGACACGATAGGGCTGGTCGTGCTCGTCTAGCCAGTGGATGCGCGCGAGCTCGAGGTGGCGGACGTAGTTGGAGTGGTGGACGATGCCCATCGCATCGGTTTCAAAAAATGCCACGCGGTGGCGGTGAGTCGCCGCCACCGCGCCGTCCGGAGGCCCATTTATCGGTTTCGGCACGTCTAGAAGCCGTCCTTTTCGGCGCGAATCTGTCCGAGTTCAGCCGCGTCTCGCACGCGCATGAACGGGTTCGTCAACCGCTCTTCTCCGATCGTCGACGGAATCGTCATTTCATCGGGGGTAGCGTCGTGCCAATCCGCGGCTTTGTGGGCGCGGATCGCGCGCACCCGTTCGAGCCTTGCCCGAATGTCCGCGTTGTCGGGTTCGACGTGCGCGGCAAACTCCAGATTGCTCTCGGTGTACTCGTGGCCGCAAAACACCCGGGTCGCGTCGGGCAGCGCACCGAGCTTTTCGACGAGAGCGCTGAACATCATCGCGGGCGTGCCTTCGAAGAGCCGGCCGCAGCCCGCCGCGAAGAGCGTGTCGCCGCAGAAGACGGCCTCCGCAGCGTCGAACGCAAAGGCGATGTGGTGCTTTGTATGCGCGGGGATGAAGAGGACGCGCGCCGACTGGTTGCCGACCGAGATCGTGTCGCCCTCTTCGAGCGCGTCGGTGAACCCCGGCAGGCGATCCGCATCTCCTGAATGGCCGAACACCGGGACGCCCCAGAGTTTGGCGAGATCCGGATTGGCGGCGGAGTGATCCCCGTGGTGGTGGGTGGAGAGGATCTTGGTGACCCGCGCGCCGAGTGCGTCGACCCGACGAATCACGGGCTCTGCCTCGGGTGCATCCACCACGGCTGCCTCGTTGGTTTCGTCACACACGAGGAGGTAGGTGTAGTTATCCCCAAGTGTGGGGATCCTCTCGACCACAAGTGCCATGCCAGCGAGGCTAGCGGTCGGCCGCGCAAGCTTCCACTCCGCGAGTCGATTCGGGCTCGAACAGGAGAGGTTGGCTACCGGACGAGCTGAAACGTCGATTCAGGTCTGCCAAGGAACGCGTCGCTTCCGCTGCCCACTCTTTTCGTTTGTACCTTCTTACCCACCGAACAACCGCGCGGTATCGTCGTGTTCAGTTTTCTTGGAGGCCTGAATGCGTGCATTCGTTGCGGTAGGGATCCTGGTGGTGTTGGTTGGGTGTGCGGGGTCGGGGAAACCCGCCGAGGATTGGCGGCGCGCAGATGGATCTGCTGCAGATCTCGAGCAGTTGCAGGCCGACAAGGTCAGATGCATGAATCGCGCGGGTGTGGCGTCGCCCGGCAGTCGCTCGCCCATGCAGTCGACCCGCGACGACATGATCGACTGCATGCGGATGCGGGGCTGGGTGCAGCGCTAAGTCGGCCCGGCTTGTGATTTCTTGTTGAAGAGATGCAGCTGCCCCTCGCTCTTCGCGATCGGATCCGGCTCGGAAGGGGGCGCAACCGATTGGCTGTTTGCGAGGCGATCTTTCGGATAGATCGGGCAGCGGTCGTTGTACTCACACCAGTCGCATAACGCGCTGCGCTTCGGTTTGAATTCGGTTTCGTCGTTGATGCGGTCGACCACGCTCATCGTGTCTTCGCTCAGGTAGCGCAGCTGTTCGGGTGTGCGGGTCGAAGTGAGCTTTCGGTCTTTCTGGAGGTAGTGCCAGACCAGCCGCATCGGTTGGTCGGGGTAGCGATCCGCGAGTCCGATCTGGTAGAGGGCGAGTTGGCGGTCCTGGTCGAGCTGCTTTTGGGTGGGGACGCGTTTGCCGGTCTTGTAGTCGTGGATCTCGATGACGCCGTCTCGCGTGCGGACGATTCGGTCGATGATCCCCTGGAAGCGGTATTCGCGCTTCTCGTCGAGCGCGAAGGTTACCCGCTGCTCGATCCCGAGGGTTTCGTCGCCATCGAATGGATAGTGGCGGCGGTAGTAGGCGGTGAGACAGTGCTCACCGAGCTGTCGGTAGAATTCGAGCGGCGTTCCCTCGCGGACGATTCGCACGCGGTCCGCGTTGTAGCTCTCTTCGAAGAGTCGGTTGTAGCGGTAGATGACCTTTTCGAGCGAGGGCACATGTCCCCGCTCGGCGGCCTTGTAGAGGCGCTCGAGAACTTCGTGGACGCGCTTTCCCACGAATGCCTCGACGCCCTCGGTGTCCGTCGGAATCTTGAGCACGTAGCGGTACTCGAAGCGCTTTGCGCAATCCTCGAAGGTCGCGAGACGCGAATGGCTGTAGATCTTCGGCACCCGATCCCCCCGCGGCGTTCGCCGCGTCATTACGCTCCGAGCTTTTCTTTCGCCCTATCGATCGCACGCTGCTCGGGTTCGAATGTGAGCTTCTTTGCCGCCTCGTCGATCGTGCACCAATAGGTCCGATCCATCTCGCCGTCGAGTTCGAGTGATTCTCCGGGTACCCACTCCATCAGGAAATAGTGCACTTGCTTGGAAATCCGCTTCGAGTCGTACGTGTATTCGTACTCGGCGCTGCCTAGTGGGCCGACGACGCGTGCCCGGAGGCCGACTTCCTCGGCCACTTCGCGTACCGCAGCGTCCTCGGCACTTTCGCCGGGGTCGATCTTGCCCTTCGGAAGCCGCGTGGTCGTCTGCTTCGTGACGCGGTCGCGCTGCTCGGCGATCGCAACCTCGATTCCGGCCGCGACCCGCCGATAGACGACGCCTCCGGCGCTGATTTCCGTGAACTCCGTCATGGTTGGGCGGGATTGTAGTGGATTCGATCAGAGGCAGATGTCCCGCGCTCGAACGGCCCGTGGAGGCCCGTGAGCTACACTCACCGGTCCTGTTCTGCCCCCTCACGCCCATCGAGGTTTTCGCAACCATGTCTGAATTCGATGCTTCCCAGCTCGTCGAGGATGTGGATCTGGTGCGCGCGCGCGTCGCCGAACAACTCGCCGAAGTCGACCGCGTCGTGGTCGTGATGAGTGGCAAGGGCGGTGTTGGCAAGAGCGCCGTGGCCGTCAATCTCGCTCTCGGTCTCGCGCAGCTCGGCCGCCGGGTGGGTCTGCTCGACGCGGATCTCAATGGCCCGTCGGTATCGAAGATGCTCGGCCTGCGCGGCCAGCCGGTGCGGGTCACGGGCGACGGCCTGCTCCGGGCCGCGACCGGGCCGCACGGGATCCTGGTTCAGAGCATGGATTTCTTTCTCCAGGGCGATCAGGCGCTGGATTGGGACGGGCCCGAGGGTGAAGGGGCGAGCGTTCGAAGCGCGCTCGAGCAGGCTGCACTCGGGGACCTGCTCGGACGCACCGATTGGGGCGAGCTGGATTTTCTGGTGGTCGATCTCGCGCCCGGTGCGGATCGACTGCCCGCGCTCGGTCAATGGCTTCCGCGCATCGCCGCCGCGCTCGCGGTCACGATCCCCACCCAGGTGGCCTTGCTCGCGGTCGAGCGCTCGCTGCGCCGCGCTCGCGAAGCCGGTTTCCCACTGATTGGGTTGGTGGAAAACCTCGGTACATCGATTTGTGCGAAATGTGGGGCGGAAGGGCCGCTTTTTCGTGAGACGCTAGACTCGGAGATCGTGGAGGCTCTCGGTGTGGAAGTGCTGGCGCGGATTCCGTTCGACGCGGACCTTGCGGCGGCTGCCGACCGAGGCCGTCCGTTTCTAGAAGGGGAGGCGATGGAGTCCGTCGCAGGGATTGCTCTGGCGCAACTCGTCGCGCGGGTCGACGCGTATCAGCTGCCGGGGCCGGAGGGCGAATCGTGGTGAAGACGCGCTTGCGGAACCTTGGCCTCGCGGGAATCGCCGTCGTAGCGCTGCTCGGCGTTTCGATCGTGGCGGTGCAGAGTGCCGCTGCTGAGGAACTCGAAGGCTGGGCGTACAAGGTTTCGAAGGAACTGATGAGCCCTTTTTGTCCGGGGAGAACGCTCTCCGCTTGCACCAGCCCGCAGGCCGACGACCTTCGGATGTGGTTGATCGTCCAGGAGGCTTCGGGGCGCACCCGCGAAGATGTCGAAGCAGAACTCTTCGAACGCTATGGCGACGCACTGCGTTCGGCTCCGCGCGCCGAGGGTTTCGGGTTGACGGCTTATGTGTTTCCAGTCCTCGCGTTTCTCGCGGGCGGTGTCATCGTCGCGGTTTTCCTGAGCCGGCAAGCGCGTGCGGCCGCTACCTCCAAGTCGTCGTCACCTCCGCCCGATCCGGAACTCGAGCGCATCATCGATCAGGAGTTGGCGGGCTGACACGCGCCGAACTTTCGTGAAGATCTACACCAAACGCGGCGATCAAGGTGAGACCGACCTGTTGGGTGGTGGTCGGGTTTCCAAGGACTGCGCGCGGGTCGAGGCGTATGGCGCGGTCGACGAACTCAATGCCTGCCTGGGGCGATGCGCGGCCGAATCGGAACACGAAGATCTGCGCGAGATCATCCAGGAGATTCAATCGCTGTTATTCGATCTCGGTGGCTACCTGGCTGCTCCGGACGACGAGCGTCGAGAAAAGGCTTCGATTCCGCAGCCGGAGGATCCCGACGTCGAAAGGCTCGAAGCGCATATCGATGCTCTCGAAGGGGAACTCGAACCCCTGAAGTGTTTCATCTTGCCCGGCGGGACTCTCGCGGCGGCGGCCTTGCACCTGGCCCGCACGGTCTGCCGTCGAGCCGAACGCCGCGAGGTCGCGCTCCACAAGCTGGAACCGTTGAGTGCGGCCGCGCTCCGCTATCTAAACCGCCTGTCCGATCTGCTCTTCGTGATGGCGCGTGTCGAGAATCGGCGGGCGGGTGTCGCCGACGTCGAGTGGCGCGGGCGCGGGCGCTGAGCCGAGGTAGTAGACGCTCCGCTCGAGCCGCAATCGCAGCAGCGTGCCGAGCGCGAGACCCACGAACAGCGAAAAAAGCAGTGCAAGCAGCACACTCTTCAGCAACTTCACGCGGCGCCTCCGCTCAGGTGAGCAGCGAGAGCAGATCATCCCGAGTGAGCGCACCCGCTGCGCCACCCAGGGCTGCTTCGCTCAAAGCGCGCTTCTTTTCCTGAAGCGCCAGGATGCCCTCCTCGACGGTTTCTTCTGCGACCAGTCGGTACACCATGACCGGTCGGTTCTGGCCGATGCGGTGGGCGCGGTCCGCGGCCTGGTCTTCGGCGGCGGGATTCCACCAGGGGTCGAGGATGAATACGTGATCCGCGGCGGTCAAATTGAGCCCGAGGCCACCCGCCTTGAGGGAGGCCAGCAGAACGGGTGGCCCCTCCGGATTCTGGAATGTTTCCACCACGCCTGCGCGGTCTCGCGTCGTGCCATCGAGTCGGGTGTAGGAGATCTCGGCGCGGTCGAGGTGCGGTTCCACGAGGTCGAGTAGCGAAGTCCACTGGGAAAATACCAGCGCCTTGTGTCCTTCCGAGAGCACTTCGTCGAGAAACTCCAGCAACAACTCGACCTTGGAGGACGTTTTTGCGGTCTGGCCCGGCACGAGTGCCGTGTGGCAAGCCGCTTGTCGAAGGCGGAGCAGGACTTCGAGTGCCTGCATCACGTTCGCACCCGACGACAGTTGGGCGACTACGTTTTCGAGTCCTGCAGCGCGGATGGCATCGTAGGTATTGCGTTCGCTCTCGGTGAGCGTCGTGTGAAGCACGATGTCCGTGCGCGGCGGCAATTCGGGGGCGACCTCGCGCTTGAGCCGGCGAAGTACGAAGGGGCGGATCCTTTCGCGCAGGCGCAATGCGATATTAGGATCACCTGCACCGATGGGTTTTGCGTAGCGCTCCTCGAAGTCGCGCCGCGCTCCCAGAAGGCCGCGGTTGATGAAGTGGAACTGACTCCAGAGTTCGTCGAGGCGATTCTCGACGGGGGTACCACTCAGCGTCATCCGGAAATCGCCCCGCAATCGGTAGGCGGCCCGCGTAACCTTGCTATCGGGATTCTTGATGGCCTGAGCTTCGTCGAGGATCAGGGTGTCCCAGTATTCGTCGGCGAGCTTGTCGGCATCGATACGCAAGATCGCGTACGTGGTCAGCGTGACGTCTTGCTTCTCGTCCAACCGGCGACCCGGACCGTGGTAGACGCTGTAGCTGAGAGCCGGCCGAAACCGCGCAATCTCTTCGGCCCAATTGTGAAGCACGCTGGTGGGTGCGACCACGAGTGTCCGTCCACGCAGTCCGCACAAGGCCTGCACGGTTTTTCCCAACCCCATGTCGTCGGCGAGCAGCGCGCCGAGGCTTGCGTCGCGCAACGCGCAGAGCCAATCGATTCCCGTGACCTGATAGCTTCGGAGCGTCGCTGTCAGATCCACTGGCAACTCGGCGGAGGGGATTCCGTCGGCGCTGCTGATGAGCTCCCGCAGGGCGTCGAAGGCCGGCGGCGGTGGAACGTCCATTTCTTCGCAGAGTCTCGCGAGATCCGGCAGCGCGCAGCTCGGCAGATCGCCCGCAGCGTCGCGGGCCGCGAGCAGGTCTGCGATCCGATCCCCGAAGCGGCTCAGCCAATCTTCGGGAAGCGGCGCCATGCCCCCACCCTTCAGCGGTACCAGTGAAATTCCCTGCTGCCAGGCCGCGAGCACCTGCGATGGGTCGGCGCTTCGAGCCTGGGCCGGACCCTGAGCAGTTTCTCCGGTGGATTCGAAATAGACGTCGAGGCCGGCTTCGCTAATTTCGATGCGCGGCTCGACGGCGGGTGCGAGATAGAAATCCTCGTGCCCCGCTCCCAGGATCTCTCCATTCCAACTCTCGAGTCGGATGGAGAAGTCGACAGCGTCCTGTCCCTTGAGGCGCAACTTCTTCCCAGGGGCCAGCTCGAGTTCGTTCTGGAGTCGGCGGATCAGGTGCCGCTCTGCGGATTCATCGCGCACCGGCACCTTTCCACCCATGATCTTCAGGCGCCCGCTGTCCACTCGGGCGAAAACTGGATCTCCATACACCAAAGTAGGTAACACGGTGAGCGCGTCGCCTTCTTTCTGTACGTTGAGAAGCAGGCGTGGGGTTTCCTGGACGGTCCGAGGCAGGCGTTTGGTATCGATCATCACCGGGATTCGTTCCTGCAGAGAGGGCAGGATCTCCGTCACCAACTCGGACACAGCGTCGGGGCTGAAGATGCGCCCACGCGTCAGCTGCTCGATCTCGCGCCCGGTGAGATTCGTCTCACCAACGGGTCGGAGGACGTCGCCACAGAGCACCACACCGTTGTGGAAGACCTCGGTGATCGTCGGGTCGCGTTCGACGACCAGCCGGAAGCAATCGCCGTCGTCGACCACCCTTCCGTGAGGGACGACGCGCTCCGAGGAGGTTTGAACCGGGCGTCCTTCGAGCAGAATGTCGCTGGCTCCCTCGAGGGCCTTCAAGAGGTTTTCGGTGAATCCCCGCGGTACCAGACCGTGTGCCCGCGCACCGAGAAGGTGCTCGACGGCGAGATCGGATTCGGTGGCGAGAAATTCGGGACCGTCTACCTGCCCGGATGCGACCGAAGCGAGTGCGACGCGAAGCGGCGGAGAGTCCTTACCGGCGACGACCACTCGCTCCATCGCGAGGCCTGCATTCTTTCGGCTGAAGCGATAACCAATTCGCCCGCGACTCTCGCTGTTGGTGGGCAGCTTGAGCCCCTCTTTCCTCGCTTTGCGGAGCGCGATCACCGCAGCAGCGACGTGTTCACAGGGATTTTCGCGGTCGCCGCATTCGCAATCCCATTCGTCCTCGCTCGGATAGAGGGTGACCAGAGGGCAGACGAGGCCGCCGCGCGTCGAGACGCGAATGGTGACTTCCTTGGTATCGGCGCGTTCGCCGGTCACGCTGTCGGAGCGCGAGAGTTCAACACCTCGGGACCACACGCCCGATGAGCACGCCTCGCGAACGGCTTCGAACAGCGTCTGGACGGATTGGGACATCGGCATCAGTGGTTCTTCCGCAAGAATTCTTCGATCTCGAGGCCGAGTCGCGCCAGCAGCGCGAATGCAGAGACCGAATCGTCTTCACGCACGCGTTCGCGAAGGGCTCGTCGACCGCCGAGTTGATCGATGCCAAATGTACCGTAGCGCCGCTCGAGTGCGCCGAGCAGTTGAATCTCACGGCCGCGCAGTCGTCTTTCTCGAAGTGCGTCGTCGTCGATCAGTCGCTGACGGTGTGCGTCGATCGCGGAGACCAGTTCTTCGATTCCTTCGCCGGCGCTTGCAGATGTGAGAATCACCGCTGCCTCGGTCTCGGAAGCGCCCCGGTCGCCCAGGCTGATGCTGCCCCTGAGTTCGCTCGCGGTGCGTGTCGCTGCGGCTCCGAGGTCGGCTTTGTTGACGACAAAGACGTCCGGGTATTCGAGAATGCCAGCCTTCATGAATTGCAATGCGTCTCCAGTTTCGGGTGTTGCGACATAAACAAGCGTATCTACGAGTGCTGCTACATCACTCTCACTTTGGCCCACACCGACGGTCTCCACGAAGACCCGATCGAAAGCTGCGGCCAGGATGACGACCGCGGACCACGCGCTCTCGGCCAGGCCACCGAGTTGATCGCGCGCGGCCATCGAGCGAATGAAGACCCCGGGATCCGAGGCGCCCGATCGGACGCGGACGCGATCGCCGAGCAGGGCGCCGCCTGTGGTTCGGCTCGAGGGGTCGACGGCGACGATTGCCACGGTCTCTCCCTTCGGCCGCAATTCGCGAACGAGCGTGTCGAGCAACGTCGACTTTCCGGCACCCGGTGCGCCCGTCAAACCAATGCGGGCCGCGCCGGGGAAAGGCGTCTCCCGTTCGAGCACGTCGAGGAGTTCGAGCGCCTCTTCGCGGCGATCGGCACGGCGATCGTCGGCGAGATTGAGCGCCTCGGGAACCGCGTCGCGGTCATGGTCCAGCAGTCGCTGGGCGAGATCACGCGGCAGGGCTGGGCTCCTCCACGACGTCGACGATGTCGCTCATGATGCGGGTGAGATCGAAATCCTTGGGGGTGTAGACCCTCCGCACCCCCGCTTGGCAGAGTTTGTTCGCATCTTCCTCGGGAATGATCCCTCCTACGACGACGGGTAGGCTGCCGAGTCCGAGTTCGCGCAGCTTGTCGAGAACGTCGATGACCAGCACGCAATGCGAGCCGGATAGAATCGAGAGCCCGACGAGGTGAACCCCTTCGTCGCGCGCAGATGCGGCGATTTCACTGGGTTTGAGGCGGATGCCGTCGTAGACGACCTCCATGCCCACGTCTCGCGCTTTCACGGCGATCTGCTCGGCGCCGTTGCTGTGGCCGTCCAGGCCGGGCTTGCCAATGAGGATCTTGAGCGGGCGCCCGAGCGTGTCCGCCAGGCGGTGTACGCGGTCGCGCGTGTCTGCGGTCGCTTGGCTGCCACCGGCTCCCTCGGTTGCAACCACACCGGTCGGAGCGCGGAATTCACCGTAGAGGCCGCGCAGAACGTCAGCCCACTCGCCCGTGGTCACTCCCGCGTGTGCGGCGCGGATCGAGGCGGGCATGACGTTGCCGCCGTTGCGAAGCACGTCTTCGAGATTTTGCACAGCGGATTCGACATCTGCGCGATTGCGCTTGCTTCGAAACTCGACGAGGCGCTCGACCTGTTCTCGCTCAGCCGATTCGTCCACCTTCAGGATCCATTGCCCATCCATCAGCGGGGAACGTTCGGCGTTTGTGTACGCGTTGACGCCGACGACCGTGATTTCAGCGTTTTCGATCGCCCGGGCTCGCCCAGTCTGCGACTCGACGAGTCGTTGCTTCATGTAGGCGTTCTCGATCGCCGCAACGGTCCCGCCCATCTCGAGCACGACATCGAGTTCCCGGCGTGCCGCCTGCTTGAGTTCCCCGGGTCTTCTCCACGATGACGTGGGAGCCGTCGAATATGTCCTCGTGCTCGAGCAGGTCCGACTCGAAAGCGAGAATCTGCTGGATCCTCAGCGACCATTGCTGATCCCAGGGGCGGGGCAGGCCGAGGGCTTCGTTCCAGGCCGGCAGCTGCAGGGCTCGACAGCGCGCATTCTTCGAGAGTGTGACTCCAAGTGTCTCGAGGACAATGCGAATCACATTGTTTTCGGGCTGGGCTTCGGTCAAGCCGAGGCTGTTCACCTGCACCCCATAGCGAAATCGACGCAATTTTGCGTCCTTCACGCCGTAGCGCTCGAGGGTGATCTCGTCCCAGATTTCGGCCATTGCGCGGACTTTGCAAATCTCTTCAACGAACCGAATGCCCGAGTTGAGGAAGAAGGAAATGCGGCCCACGATCCGCGGGATCGCAGCTTCGGGCACATCCTCGCGGCTGCGCACCAGGTCGAGGACGGAAATCGCGGTGGCCAACGCGTAGGCGATTTCCTGAATCGGTGTCGCACCCGCTTCCTGCAGATGGTAGGAGCAGATGTTGGTCGGGTTCCACTTGGGAATCGAGTCGACCGTGTAGGACACGATGTCGCTGATCAGCTTGAGCGACGCCTCCGGCGGGAAGATGTATGTACCGCGCGACAGATACTCCTTGACGATGTCGTTCTGGGTCGTCCCCTGGAGTTTCTTCGGGTCCGCACCGGTCCGCTCGGCGGTCGCGACGTAGAGCGCGAGCAACCACGCGGCATTGGCGTTGATCGTCATCGACGTGTTCATCTTCTCGAGCGGAAGTTCTTTGAACAACGCCGTCATGTCGTCGATGTGCGAGATCGGCACGCCGACCTTCCCGACTTCACCGCGCGCGAGCGGGTGGTCGGAGTCGTAGCCGGTCTGGGTCGGCAGATCGAAGGCGACCGAAAGGCCCGTCTGGCCCTTCGAGAGATTGGTTCGGTAGAGCTCGTTACTCGCCCGGGCCGATGAGTGGCCCGAGTAGGTCCGAAACATCCACGGAAGATCTCGTCTCGCGTTCTCGGGAGCCGTCATGGGAGTTTCTCCTGGAGCGCAAGTAGCCGGGAATGTTAACGAAACGACTTGAGCACAGCAATCTTTCGGCGCCGATTGAGTACCATCGGCAGCTGTGACCGATTTCTTTCTGGATTTAACGCCCGATCGTGTGCTGGTGGCCATCGAGGCGGCCGGGTTTGCGCCAACGGGCCACTGTACGCCGCTGACCTGTCTGGAGAACCGCGTCTACGATCTGCGGCTTGAAGACGGTCGCCACATCGTCGCGAAGTTCTATCGCCCCGGCCGTTGGACGCGCGAGGCGGTTCTCGAGGAACACCAGTTTCTCGCGGACCTTCGCGAGGCGGAGATCCCGGTCTGTGCCCCGCTGCCATTTGCGGGCGGCGGAACGCTGCGAGAGGTCGAGGGCATCCAATTTGCGATCTGGCCCCGGACCGGTGGGCGCTCGCCCGACGAACTCACAGACGAGCAGATCCAGATCCTCGGTCGCCTGTTGGCCCGGATTCACAACGTCGGAGCCGCTCGCGACGCTCCCCACCGTGCGCGCCTCGACGCCCCGACGTCCGCATTTGCGCCGCTCGAATTGCTCGAGGAGCGGTCCTTTCTGCCCGCCGAGGTCGCGAGGCGCTATCGGAGCTGTGTCGAACAGGTGGCCGAAATCTATAGGGAGCGAAGCCGGGGGATTCCGGTGCACCGCATTCACGGGGATTGCCATATGGGCAACATCCTCAAAGGTGACGAGGGTTGGTTCTTTCTCGACTTCGACGACATGGTCGTCGGCCCCGCGGTTCACGATGTCTGGATGCTGCTGCCCGGGCGCGACGCCGAGGGCCTGCGCCAGCGTTCGCTGCTGATCGACGCCTACCGGCAGTTCCGCGAATTCGACAACACGTGGCTCCGGCTCGTAGAGCCCCTGCGCGCGTTCCGTTTCATCTTCTACGCGGCCTGGATCGCGAAGCGCTGGGACGACTCGGCGTTTCCAGCGGCCTTCCCACACTTTGGGACCGCCGACTACTGGGAGAACGAAACCCGGGACCTCGAGGAGCACGTCGAGCGGATCGCGAGCGGCCGCGACGAAGTGACGCCCGGCGGGCAGCGGCGCGAAGACGTGGAGCCGGACATCGAACTCAGCAACAAGGACTTCTTCTGGGATCTATGAGCGGCTGAATCGCGCGGCTCGTCGCCCCCCGCTACCCGTCGACGATCCCGAGCGGTACCCTCTGGTATGGCCGATGCCCTGCTGAAATCGAGCGCTGACGAGGCGATCGAAGAGGATCTTCCGGAAAATCTGGAAGAGGCGATCCTGGAACTCAAGAGCGAGCGCAACGCCGTGCTGCTCGCCCACTACTATCAAGAGTCGGAAGTTCAGGATCTGGCGGACTTCGTCGGTGACTCGCTCGCGCTCGCACAGGCGGCGAAGAAGGTGGATCGAGACGTCATTGCGTTCTGCGGCGTCAATTTCATGGCCGAGACCGCGAAGATCCTGAATCCCGAGCGCACGGTCGTCGTTCCCGATCTGGATGCGGGCTGCTCACTCGCCGACGGTTGCCAGGCCGACGACTTCCGCAAGTTCATCGATGAGCACGGGCGACCGCCGGTGCTCAGCTACATCAACACGAGCGCCGAGGTGAAGGCGCTGAGCGACCTGATCTGCACCTCTTCGAACGCGGTGAAGATGGCGCGCGCGTTGGGCAAGGGGCCGATCATCTTTGCGCCGGATCGCCACCTCGCGCGCTGGGTCGAGCAGCAGGAAGATACGCCCGAGTTGATCATCTGGCAGGGCACTTGCGTGGTTCAGCGGCTGAATCGCGCGGCTCGTCGCCCCCCGCTACCCGTCGACGATCCCGAGCGGTACCCTCTGGTATGGCCGATGCCCTGCTGAAATCGAGCGCTGACGAGGCGATCGAAGAGGATCTTCCGGAAAATCTGGAAGAGGCGATCCTGGAACTCAAGAGCGAGCGCAACGCCGTGCTGCTCGCCCACTACTATCAAGAGTCGGAAGTTCAGGATCTGGCGGACTTCGTCGGTGACTCGCTCGCGCTCGCACAGGCGGCGAAGAAGGTGGATCGAGACGTCATTGCGTTCTGCGGCGTCAATTTCATGGCCGAGACCGCGAAGATTCTGAATCCCGAGCGCACGGTCGTCGTTCCCGATCTGGATGCGGGCTGCTCACTCGCCGACGGTTGCCAGGCCGACGACTTCCGCAAGTTCATCGATGAGCACGGGCGACCGCCGGTGCTCAGCTACATCAACACGAGCGCCGAGGTGAAGGCGCTGAGCGACCTGATCTGCACCTCTTCGAACGCGGTGAAGATGGCGCGCGCGTTGGGCAAGGGGCCGATCATCTTTGCGCCGGATCGCCACCTCGCGCGCTGGGTCGAGCAGCAGGAAGATACGCCCGAGTTGATCATCTGGCAGGGCACTTGCGTGGTGCACGAACAATTCAGCGCCAAGCGCCTCGCCAAGCTCAAAGTCCGCCACCCGGACGCCGAGGTGCTCGCGCATCCGGAGTGCGATGACGCGGTACTCGCGCTGAGCGATTTCATCGCTTCGACGACAGGGATCATCCAGCGCGCCATCGATTCGCCCGCCCGCACGCTGATCATCGCGACAGAAGATGGTGTCTTCCATCAGATCCACCAGCGTGCACCGGATAAAGAATTGATCCAGGCGCCCGGCATGGACGAGAGCTGCGCGTGCAACCAATGCCCCTACATGCGGCTCAACACACTCGAGAAGCTCTACCTCTGCCTCCGAAATCTCAGCCCCCAGATCACCGTCCCCGAGCCCATTCGCCAGGCCGCACTCCGCCCGATCGATCGAATGCTCGCGCTCTCCTAGCGAGCGCGCCCCGGTCTCTCACCAGCGGATCTGTTTCTTCGAGCGAAGAAAACCCGGTTCGCGAAGGAATGCTGCTCGTTTCCCCGATGTCCGGCGCGTTATCTTCCAGCCTGCGCCAGGTCCTGTTCACGCTGCCCATGCTCGGAGTCGGTGTGGTGGTCGGCCGTATCTCCTAGCCCGCGGTCGAGCGCATCGATCCCAACTTTTGGGACGGCGCCGGAATTGGAGGCGCCGCAGGAGATCCAATGACCGAGTTCACGCCCGTGTCCGCGACCGTCGGTGGGATGACGATCGGTCTGGCTGCGGGGCTCTTGTTGCTGCTTCGGGGCCGCATTGCGGGGATCAGCGGCATTCTCGGAAGCGCGCTGTCTCAGCCGCTGGGCGAGAAGGGGTGGCGGCTGGCGTTTCTCGTCGGACTGCCGATTGGTGCCGCCGCGGTAAGCCTCGTCACGGGAAGTCTCGTCGTCCAAGTCGCGGCGTCGACCCCGGTGCTGATGGCGGCGGGTCTGCTGGTCGGCTTCGGGACCCAGCTGGGCAGTGGCTGCACCAGCGGTCACGGAGTGTGCGGGATCGCGCGCGGCTCGAAGCGATCGATCGCCGCGACGCTCGTCTTCATGGCCTGCGGTGCGATCACGGTCTTCGTGGTCCGCCACGTGTTGGGAGCATCGTCGTGAAGGTGCTGGCCGCGCTGCTCTCGGGAATTCTCTTTGGCGCCGGACTCGGCGTGTCGCAGATGACCAACCCCGCCAAGGTGCAGGCGTTCCTGGACGTGGCGGGCGCCTGGGATCCGAGTCTGGCATTCGTCATGGGTACGGCGCTCGTCGTTTCGAGCATCACCGTCGCGATCGCGCGCCGCCGACCGCAATCTCTGCTGGGGGAACCGCTCCAGATTCCGGCAACCGCGGCCCTCGATCTCCGCTTGATCGCAGGTGCGGCACTCTTCGGTGTGGGCTGGGGGCTCGGCGGATTCTGCCCCGGGCCGGCTCTCGCCGGGCTCGCGACGGGGGTCCCGGCGGTCTGGGTGTTCACCGTATCCATGCTCGGCGGCATGTTTTCGTATCGCTGGGTTTTCCGGGTCGTGTCGACTCGGGAATAGTCGCGGGCATTGGCGAATTCGCGCCCATTTGAACTCAACTCAAAGAGATCAGGTCCATTCCGCGCATACGCCGATTGCTACGGGCGTAGCTCCCGCTGATCGACAGCTCGAGCGGAGCGTCTCCAACGGGACCAAACCCCGGAGAGTTCTCTGAGCGATCGCATGCTTTATTGTTTTCTCGGCATCCGGCAGTTTCGCGCTAATCGAGTTGCGCGTAACGGAAACTCTCTTACCGGACACCGGCGAGAATGCCGCTGGTTTTTTGGGAGCAGTTCCATCAACTCGGGGTGTTCGCCTCCCCCCCAGCAACGCTCCGCGGTCAAGCTCGATCTTCGGCCTTCCGATGAGTTTCCCGCGGGGTGCGTTTCCCGATCCGTGAGGTTCGGAAGCGAATTCGTGGCGTATGGATCGTGAACCGGAGGCGTCCTCTCGTTGGAAAAGCGCAAGCAGCGTCGCACACGAAAGAGATTGACCTGCGAACTGGTCGTTGGCGAGAGCCGCCAGACCGTCTTCGTACGGGATCTCTCACCAGAAGGCCTGTTCGTCCAGACGCGTGCCAGGATCGACCCGAACGCGAAGGTCTGCCTGGCGTTCGCCGCTCAGGCGGATTTGCCAGCAATCGAGTTGGAGGTGCGCGTACGGCGCAAACGCCACACGCCACCGCGACTCCAATCTTCCGTGCCGAGCGGTGTGGGGCTCGAGGTCATCGATCCTCCCCCCGCCTATCTGACTCTGGTCGAACGCAGCGCGACGTCGGGCGGCGTTCAGGACGCCGAAGGCCCCAAGGAAGATGCTGCGGCCGGGTCGGGGATCCGCACTTTTCGGGTGCGCTTGATCCAGCGCGGCAAACCCAACGCGACCGTGTTTACGGTGCGCTCCGAGAGTCTTCAGGGCGCGCGCGCTCGTGCGCTTGCGCGCGCCGGGCGCGACTGGAAGATCGCCGACATTCAGGAGATCTGACCGCGGATCCTTTTGGGGAACCGCAACGGAACCCAGGTTCTGCAGGTGATGGAAGCGGCATTCATACTCGAGTTGCTCGCGGGGGTTTTCTTCGTCATCGCCGCCGCGCGCTGAGATCCAACTGCTATCGCGTCACCGCTACTCGCCGCAGGCCCCGACCGCTTCGAGCTCGGCGGTCGCGCTGTTTAGCGTTCCGGTGAGTTGATCGATTCGCTCCCGGTGCACCGCGGCCTCCGACGGAACATGGGGCGAGAGTTTCGCGATCTCCGCTCCGCTCGAGCTTGGCCGGTGACTCCCGAGGCTGACGCGATTTCGCGTCAGCTGCCGCTCACGAACTCTCGGCCGGGGCGAAGAACACCAGCGTGGTGAGGTCCTCGGTGATCGAGTGAAAGCGGTGTTCCGCGTTTGCTTCGACGAATACGATGCTGCCGGCCCGGACCTGCCGGTCGACGTCTTCGACGCGGATCACACCGCGCCCACTCACGACGTAGTAGACCTCGTCTTCGGCGTGTGGTGTCTGCGGGTCTTCCGCGTCCGCGGCAAGCGCGTATACACCCATGCTCAGCGCGGGCACACGCAGAAATTCGTTCCAGGCTTCGCCCGATGCTTCACGTGCGGTGATCAGATCC
>PVMK01130814.1_pt1 | contig 86363 bp, 71 predicted proteins | sample 1853481 | NCBI WGS metagenome assembly PVMK01 (sample SAMN08533507, study PRJNA380276) | Marine sediment metagenome, whole genome shotgun sequencing project.
CGGAAACCGGGAAGGGGAGTCGGGTTAGTGTGCTGAGTTATTGAGGGGGGATTGCTAAAAAGGAAATCCGAGATGAAATATTTGAGGTTTATTGACTACTTAACAGATCGAAGGTTAAACTTTCCTCTTTGTACCCCTCCATGGGAATGATATTACTAGGACTTACTTTTACACCATGTCCAATAAAAGAAGGAGTCCCAGTCCCGGAATGAATCCGGGGTGTTCCGGGGATGCTTTAAAGGTAGGGCGCTTGTTCACATTAAAACACGCCATGAATGAACCGTTGGTATAATAGTTCGGTTTATTTCCGAACTATTTGATTATCTTTACGTATGTATTTATGAGGTTAATTGGGAAAAATAGGCTTGAGAAACTCAAGCATAAGAACAGAGGGAATGCGAAATTAGGTAAAGCAATTGATAACATAGTAAAGGATATTGAAGAAAGTAGTTGGGCAAATGAAGAAGAATTGAAAGAAGCTAGACCTGATTCTAACTGTGTTCACAATGATGGCTTTTATTTCTTTGATCTAAATGTGCACCGAACACTAATTTTTAATAGAATTTGATGAAGATGGAGAGGCTACGGTTGTTTGGACAGGGACTCATCAGGAATATGAATTAACATTTAGAAACAATAAGAATACAATTAGAAAGTGGCTTAGGTCTAACGAGTATATAGATTAGATTATGGAAACACAATTTGATATTGAGAAAGTCTTGAAAAAAGGAAAGATTCAAAGTGAATTGGATTATGAGCGATCTTTGATTGCGGATAGAAAGCTCAGAGTACTTTGTAAAGAGAATTCTAGACTCAAGCCTGTACGTAAGAAATTAAGATACTTAATTGCACATTATGAAGACAAGAATTGGTCTTCTAAAGCGAACATTGATGAAGGAAAGATAAAAGAAAGTGATCTGGCTGAGTTAATTGCTGAAAAGGAGAGACAATTCATTCAAAGAAGAAGGGAACTAATAAAAAATCGACTTAAAAAACTAGGCCTCACTCAGCAACATTTAATGATATTATTAGGTCATAAAAGCAAAACCTATATGTCAGAGCTTATAAATGGTGTTTCTCCATTCACTGTTAATGATCTGATAGTCATTAATAGACTCCTAAAAATTGAATTAGCAGATATAGTCCCTACTACTATCACTCAGGTGCAAAGAACAAAAATTATAAAGTCAATACAAGAAATAGGAACAAGCAAAATCAAATTGAGCGCTGATGATTTTGATCTTGTGACTGGATCAAACTAATGCTGTTAGGACTTGCGCTTTTGTTTTGATCTTCCAAAATATCTCCAGCCACGTTGTTACCATCCCCGGACTACCTGACCCACCGGTTTGCCATAGATTTCGCACACCGGGATGATCAAATTTTCCTAACTTTTAGGATTATCCAATAGCAGATAGATATTTAGCAACCAGTTGTATAAATTGGAACCAGGGACAATTATTGATCAGGATTTGGTTTTGAAATAACAATTCAATTTGAACCTCATGAGAAAACACATTCTAATATTATTGGTAGTTGTACAATTTGGTTATAATTCTAAAGCTGAAATTGATACCACGCTCAATTCCAAGCCCAATATTCTATTATTCCTGGTAGATGATTTAGGTAAAGAGTGGGTGAGTTGTTATGGTGCCGAAGATATTCGCACACGGAACATTGATGCCATCGCCAAAGAGGGGACCATGTTTAACAATGTTTATTCAATGCCGCAATGTACACCTACCAGGGTAACATTACTTACTGGTCAATATCCCTTCAGGCATGGCTGGGTAAATCATTGGGATGTTCCACGTTGGGGCGGCGGCGCTCATTTCGACGAAACAACAAACCCTTCCCTGGGAATAGAAATGAAAAAGGCCGGATATAAAACCTGTATTGCCGGGAAATGGCAAATAGATGATTTTAGGGTAGAACCCGATGCATTGACAAAAAATGGATTCGACGAGTATTGCATGTGGACAGGCTATGAAACAGGGATTACCGCTAGTGGGGAAAGGTACCAAAATCCATATATTTTTACCAAAGAGGGTAGCAAAGCCCATCCTGAGGAATTCGGGCCAGACATTTTTCGTGACTTTATCATCAATTTTATCAACGCCCAAAAAGATTCACCCATGTTCATTTATTATCCAATGGTTTTGACCCATACTCCATTCGTTAATACTCCTGATGAATCTGCTGATGACAAAATGGGTAAACACAAAGCCATGGTAAGATATGCCGACAAGATAACCGGGGAAATAGTTCAGGCCCTGGAAAAAGCAAATGTCAGGGACAATACCATCATCATTTGGACCACTGACAATGGCACCACTAGAGCTATTACCGGTAATTACAAAGGAAAGAAAGTTAAAGGGGGAAAAGGCAGCACCACAGAATCAGGAATATGTGAGCCATTCATAGTCAGTTGGCCTGGTCATGTCAAATCCAACCACATATCCAATGCACTCATTGACTTTACCGACATCTTTCCCACTTGTCTTGACATTGCAGGGGTTTTACCTGAAAAACAGTGGGTTGTTGGTAACAAATCATATGTAATTGACGGCAAATCTTTTAAAACCGATTTGCTGGATGACAACCAAGAATCAAGTCGAAAATGGATTTTAGCAATGGGGGGAGGCAACAATGCACGGCTTACCGAGCATGGAGTGGAAAATCAATATGTTTTTAGGGACAGGGTGCTGAGAAATAAGCGCTACAAATTATATGTTAATTCGAATAGAAAATCGGAAAAATTCTTCGATTTAAAGTTGGACCCCTTCGAAAGCAGTAACCTGCTGGATAGTTTGAATACAAATGATCGAAAAATGAATTTTAAGGAGCTTGAAGCGGTTATTGGCACATTTCCAATGAAAGACAACGACCCAATATATATCCCCAATGAACCACAAGAGTGGGATGTGGAAATTAGTGCCCAAAGTCAGGTTTGGAAAAAATAAAATCCACCGCTAAATCACCCAGAAGCTGAGCCAAATGCTGGGTCACCACCCCCGGAACACCTTCTGCCACCGGGTGTCCATCTATTGCGCACACCGGCACTATTCCTTTGGTGGTGGAAGTGAGGAAAACCTCCTTTGCCTGTTTCAATTCTGATACAGTGATGTCTCTAAGGGTCGGTGAGTAGTGTTCTTTTGCCAGGTGCAGTATAGTCTTCCGGGTGATTCCCGCCAGCACATTAGTGGCAGGAGTGACCAGTTGGCCCTGCTGATCGACCATGAAAATATTACTGCGAGGAAACTCAGTTACCACCCCGCCCCAATGATACAACACATCATCCAATCCCTTGGCCTTTAAAACCGGGACTAACTGTATCCCCTGCAGGTAATTGATGGTCTTTGCCACTGGTGATTCACGTTGATATTCATGGGTCATCACTTTGAAGCCTTGCTGGTATTTTTCCTGGGCAGGGAAAGTGATTTTATGTGCGCTGATCACCAGGTTGGGTTCCAGGGGTGTGTAACTATCCGGGGAATACCCGCCGGTGAGGATCATTCTTATTCCTTCATCTACCAGCTGGTTTTTATCAATAAACTCCTGTATTACCAAGGTTAACTCAGGCTTATTCAATGGCACTGTTAAGTGCAGTTCCGCCGCCGAATTGAAAAACCTGTCCAAATATTGAGGCAAAAGAAATGGCTTTCCTTGCCGGCACCGAGCCGTCGCCAAAGTCCCTTGGCTAGGGTCTCGGCAGATTGTGAGGGTTTTCCATGAGCACCCGAGCTATCCAGTGTATGCTTTGGCCGGCGCAGCCTGAAGAAATCAAATACCCCATAACCCTCGTTGAATGGCCAGGTCTCCCACCTTAAGGCTGGCCTGTGCGCTATCCACATAATTACCGTTGATCCAGGTGTATTTCATTTGGCATTGAAATTAATTATAGATGATAAATTACAAATTAATAGACGATATTACTTCACATCATGTCGACTAGGTATCACACTAATTATTTGAACTTACCTTGGTCGAAAAACTATATAGTTAACTCTATAGTTTACTATATAGTTTTTTCGGCAAACTAATTCAAGTTAAAACTACTCTCTTTAGTAGGATCACCGCTTCCATCATAAATGGCTTTCCCCGGATACGGAAAGACCGGTCGGGTAATGGTGACCTTGTCATCCTCGGTTTTTGATAATAGTACTCTTTCAGGGGCATTATCGTTTTCAACCCACTCACGGACTAGCCCAATCCAATCTGTTTGACTTGGTCCGGGGCCCCCACCACAGTGCAGTACTCCGGGAAGTAAGAAAAGCCGGATGTAACTTTCAATAGAGGCATCCTCCTTTTTGGCTTGATTATAATGGTCGATGGTAGCTAAGGCAGAAAGTGCAGGATCATTCCATCCGTGATAAATAATCATTTTACCTCCTCCCTGTTTGAATTGGTTATAATTTGTAGAAGTGGCATCAAGATATGATGAAGCATACTGAGTAGTAGCTAAAAAGTCAGTGAAATCATACGAGCTATAATCCCAGGTAGAATCCTGGAAAACCAAGTATTTGAAAATCTCAGTGCCGAAACCAAAATGCAAACTTGGAAAATTTAATTTCATGGTTCCCTCATTGGGACCGGTAATCCAGGCTTGCCATCCACCTGGTTCATTTTCTCCTCCCGGTGGAAATCCAGGGTAAATCTCTACCTGTTGATCACGCACTCCGTCATAAACAACCCTGATGGCTGCTATCTGATTGGTAGTAAAGCAATCATCAGATGGAACTTTGTCGGGGCACTTAGGGAGCAGTCCGAAGTCAAAATTACAATCCAGGGGATCATTCAATATCTGGTCTTTCAGCCCATCCACGGCATCACACTGCTCTAAAACTTTAGTTTGAAGCAGTTTCAAATTAGCTAAGGAGATAACCGCTTCATCCAATGCAGCTCTATTTGGGTAAACTGCCTGTGAATTCTGGATAAACTCAGCTCCAAATGCTGGCCAGTTGAAGGCTGGGGCTCCCGCCACAATACCATCAAAATCATTAGGATATCTTTGCGCTTCCATCATAGCCTGACCTCCTCCTCTTGAGCACCCCAGAAAATAATTGTAGGTCGATTCAGCACAATAGTACCGTCTGATGATCTCTTTTGAAGTTACCGATGTGCGATGAACCGCAAGGTGGCCAAAATTCACTTGTCTTTCCATGTTATTCAACGCCCAATCAGCCTTGAGCCCATTGCCCTGATGACCGGTGTCAGTGCCTACAGTGGCATAGCCTTTATTTAAACTTGATATCGCCCCATTCTGAATGGAGCCAACGATCCACCTCCGCCACCCATGACAAAACGGGAATTCCAATCATTGGGAAGTAGTAATTCAAATTTGATCTCCGCGCCTATTATTCCTGATATTTTACAATGTGGAACAGGTTCTTGCAGCTGTTCCGATTGTGAAATGATGACATCTGGCAACCTGACATTCTTTATCTCCTCACAGGGTATGCAAGGATTCTTTTTCGGATCATCAACTGCTTGTGCAAAACAAGCATTGAATAGGAGGAATGTTACTCCCAGGGAGAGAATAACTTTTATTCTTTTCATTTTTCTCAATTTTAATAACCACCAGATTATTTATATGCGTTTTTATTTTTGATAACATCTACTTTTCAACCACCCCGTATTCCTTCAAAATTGGCATGATCACCTCAATTGGAAGAGCTTCAATCCGTCTTCCTTTATAGCCTGTCATGGTTTCAGCAGCAAACAGTGAGTTGATTATGGCTTCTTCCGTGGCTTCAATCACCGCTGCAAACAAGGGAGACATCTCATTGTTGGTTAATAAATTCAAACTATCAGATTCCTTAGATCGATATATTACCCTGAGATCGGGATGTGTTGAAAATGCCAGGACATAATCACCACTTCCGTTACTTCCAAGGCCACCGGCCCTGGCCAATCCGAACAAGGCTCTATAAGCCAGACGTTTTAGATTCCTACTGAGAATTGGTGCATCCGTTGCCACTACTATCATACAACTTCCGTCGGAGGATTTCAGCTGGTCGGCTAGGTAATAGTTACCCAAACGCTCACCAACGGGTGCTCCATCAATCCGAAGAGAACCTCCAAAATTTGATTGCACCAGCACTCCGACAGTATAGCCACCCAGGCTCTGGGGTAGGATTCTTGATGAGGTGCCAATGCCTCCTTTGTATCCGAAGCAAATCGTTCCGGTGCCGGCCCCTACATTCCCTTCGATAACCACTCCACCATTGGCCTGTTCAAGCGCCTTTCCTAGGTCTTCAGCACCAAGTGTCGGTTCCCGTATGTTATTGAGATAGCCATCATTGGTCTCACCCACCACTGCATTCACAGATCTTACGTATTCACTACCAGGAAGGGACAAGGTATATGCAACCGTAGCTGCTACCATTTGCCCTACACTCAATGTATTGGTCAGTATAATGGGTGTTTCTATGTTACCCAACTCTTCAATTTGGGTACTACCTGCCAACTTCCCAAAGCCGTTGCCCACAAACACTGCTGCCGGTACTTTTTCCTGAAAAATGTTTCCAGGGTGGGGTTTTATTATGGTCACCCCTGTTCGAACGGTAGAGTCCGTCATTACCGTCTGGTGACCTACCTGCACCCCAGCAACGTCGGTGATAGCATTGTACTGACCAGTGGGCAGTACTCCAATGGTAATGCCATAATCTCGCGCCCGGACCTGAGCCTTTAAAAGCAGCCCGGTAAGGTTCAGTAGAAGGACCAATAGGATCATCCTTTTTTTAGTCATAAGTGTAAGATAGATAATATATGAGACCTTTGAAGAGTTATAATCTGAGGTCTGAGATCTGAGATCTTTTAAACCAAATTTGCAATTATCAGTCAAATTGTTATAAATTTGCCAACCATGTCACCAACAAAGACATATTTCACATCAATTAACGCCGCCGCACCAGCGTGTACTCCTGTTGCCCAGAGGAACAGAAGGCCCTTGGGGGTCTAGATTTCTTTTGCCGGACTACGTGTCTGGTATTTTCCATCATTTATTGCATTATCCCAGCCTTTACGGCTTTCGCTATTTTTAAAATTAGATAACATAAAATTATGGATGTGGTTATTTCCATAGCCGATGATTCCCATTTGAAATTCACCGCAGAGATCTGTGAATTGATGAGTGAGGCCGCCAAGGCCCGTGGTACCGGAATTGCTGAAAGGACTCCTGAATATTTGGAGCATAAAATTAAACAGGGCAAGGCGGTGATCGCGCTAAGTGGTAGTCAACTGGCTGGTTTTTGCTATATTGAAAGCTGGGGACATGAACAATATGTGGCAAACTCCGGCCTGATTGTTCACCCTTCATTCAGACGGACTGGACTGGCCAAAAAGATCAAGAAGAATATTTTTGAACTGTCCAAACTACGGTATCCACATGCCAAGATCTTTGGAATTACTACCAGTCTGGCGGTGATGAAAATAAACTCAGGATTGGGTTACAAGCCGGTAACTTTCTCGGAACTTACTACGGATGACTCTTTTTGGAAAGGGTGTCAAACCTGCCAGAATTATGACATCCTTCAGAGAACCAGCCAGCACCACTGCCTTTGCACCGGCATGCTGTACAATCCGGAGAAGAAACCGGGCACTAAGCAAACTAATGGAAACGGCAGACGATGGGAAAGATTTAAGAACTTCCTGAGCCGGAATTCTTCAAAAAAGAATAATGATGAAAAATAAAGTAGTACTGGCATTCAGTGGAGGTTTAGATACTTCATATTGTGTTAAATATCTTACCAAAGACAAAGGGATGGAAGTGCATTCCATTTTAGTGAATACCGGCGGGTTTGATGAACAAGAACTTTCCGAAATAGAGACCAGGGCCTATGATCTGGGGGTCACCTCCCATACCAGCCAGGAATCCACCGAGTTGTTTTACCACAACTGTGTGAAGTATCTGATATTTGGCAATGTTCTGCGTAACCACACCTATCCACTATCTGTAAGTGCGGAACGGGTTTTTCAGGCCATGGCAGTAGCTGATCATGCCCGGGAGTTGCAAGCCTCCTATATTGCGCACGGCAGTACCGGGGCCGGAAATGACCAGGTGCGTTTTGACTTGATTTTTGAAATCATGTGCCCGGAAATCGAAATAATTACCCCCATCAGAGACCAGCAATTAACTCGAAAACAAGAAATCGATTACTTGCAGGAACATGGGGTTGACTGGGACTGGACCAAAGGCCAATACAGCATCAATAAAGGACTGTGGGGCACCAGCGTGGGCGGCAGCGAGACCTTAACTTCTAATCTATCATTACCGGAAGATGCCTATCCCTCACAACTTCAGGAAAAAGAGCCGCGAAAATTAGACCTTAAATTTGAAAAAGGAGAACCGGTGGGCATCGACGACGTCACCTTTGAAAATCCTGTAGCCACCATTCAAGCCTTGCAGGAAATTGCCAGCAGTTATGCCATTGGCCGGGACATACATGTGGGTGATACCATTATCGGCATCAAAGGACGGGTAGGTTTTGAAGCCGCAGCCGCTTTGCTGATCATTAAGTCACACCATCTGATGGAAAAACACAATCTGACCAAGTGGCAGCAATACTGGAAAGAACAGTTGGGAAATTGGTATGGAATGCTGTTACATGAAGGCCAGTACCTTGACCCGGTTATGAGGAACATTGAGGGATTCCTGGAGGATACCCAGGAAAATATTACCGGCACCGTTCATATTAAATTGCTCCCCTATCGATTCGAACTACTGGGCATTACATCTCCCTTTGATTTAATGTCCTCTGAATTTGGCCAGTACGGGGAAATGAATAAGGGTTGGAGTGGCGAAGATGTAAAGGGTTTTACCAAAATCCTGGCCAATCAAAATAAAATATTCACTTCAATAAATAAGTCCGGTCATGATTAAAGTTGGCATCATTGGAGGCGCTGGTTTTACCGGTGGAGAATTATTGCGATTGTTGGTCAATCACCCTGAGGCTGAAGTGGCTTTTGTGCACAGCAATTCACAAAAAGGTAAATCAGTGGCTTCAGTACACAAAGATCTTAAGGGAGAGATCAATATGGATTTTGAACAGCAGGCACCTCCCCCACTGGACCTTTTATTCTTATGTCTGGGTCATGGTAAAACCAGGGAATATCTGGAGCAGCAGCCGGTTCAGGGGTCCACCAAAATTATTGACCTGAGCCAGGATTTTAGAATTTCGCATCCCGACAATCCGTTTGTTTACGGGCTGCCCGAACTTAACCGGGATAGGCTCAAAACAGCTAACAAAGTAACCAATCCGGGTTGTTTTGCCACCGCCATACAGCTGGCCTTATTACCACTGGCAGCCAATAATTTGATATCCCAGGAAATACACGTGCATGCGGTTACCGGTGCCACTGGCGCTGGAGCCGGCCTGCTTTCAACCACTCATTTTTCCTGGCGTCAGAACAATCTGTCAGTTTACAAGGCATTTGAGCACCAACATCTGGCTGAAATCCGGCAAAGCCTGGAACAAGCAGGAGGTTCACCGTTTCCTGAGATCAATTTCATACCGGTACGGGGTGATTTCACCAAGGGATTTTCTGTACTGCTTATACTGCGGTGAATGGGAGTCTCGACCAATTACAGGAAATCTATGGGGAAATATTACCAAGACCACCCCTTTACGGTGGTTTCAGAGGAAACCCATAAGCCTGAAGGAGGTAATCAATACCAACAAATGCTACCTGCATTTACAATATCATCAGGGTAAACTATTGGTGACCAGTATTATTGACAACCTTATTAAAGGGGCTTCCGGACAAGCCGTACAAAACATGAATTTGATGTTTCAATTGCCAGAAACAACCGGGACTCAAACTAAAGGCCACCGGATTTTAACAATGATCTTATGAAAATGTTTGATGTGTACCCAATTTATGATCTGCAGCCGGTAAGTGCATCCGGCTGTTACTTCACCGACCAATCCGGAAAACAGTACCTGGACTTCTATGGCGGTCATGCAGTAGTATCCATTGGGACATAGTCACCCGCATTATATCAGTCGCATTGAACAGCAGTTGAAAACCATTGGCTATTATTCGAATTCTATAGTTAATCCCTTACAGGAAGAACTTGCAGAACTGCTGGGTACTTTGAGCGGATACCCCGATTATCAGCTGTTCCTGGTGAATTCAGGGGCGGAAGCTAACGAAAATGCCCTGAAACTAGCGTCATTCGCTACCGGTAAAAAAGGAGTTGTTGCATTTAATAAAGCCTTCCACGGGCGTACTTCTGCCACGGTGGCGGTAACAGATAACCCTAAGATAAGGGCCGCCATTAATCCCAGTGACCATGTTTCTTTTCTTCCTTTGGAAAACCTGAAGGGAGTGGAAGCGGTGCTGAGCAACGGCGAGACCTGCGCGGTAATTATTGAAGGCATCCAGGGGATTGCCGGTATCAACGTGCCTTCGGACCACTTTCTTAAGGGCCTGAGAAAATTATGTGACCAGTATGGTGTGGTACTTATTCTGGATGAGATACAGTGCGGTTATGGGAGAACAGGGAAGTTCTTTGCCCATCAATATGCTGACATACAGGCAGATATAGTTACCATGGCCAAAGGTATGGGCAATGGTTTCCCCATCGGAGGATTGATAATAAGTCCCTCTTTCGAAGCCAGTCACGGACTGCTGGGTACTACCTTTGGCGGCAATCATCTGGCTTGCGCTGCTGGGCTGGCGGTGCTGGAAATACTGCAGCAGGAAAGACTGATAGAAAATGCGCAATCCCGGGGCCTGCAGCTCAGGCAGCGACTATTGGAAATTGATGCCGTGAAGGAAGTGAAAGGCCACGGACTTATGCTGGGGGTCAAATTTGACTTCAAAGTCAAGTCGCTAAGACAACACTTGTTGTTCAGTGAAAAGATATTTGTGGGCTCTTCCAGCGATCCAAATATTTTGAGGCTTTTGCCCCCACTTTGCATCGGGGACAGCGAAATTGATCAATTAATTGAGGGGCTAACCAACAGCTTAAAAAATGAAGAATTTCTTATCCATTGAGGATGTAACTGAGCTGGACGGGCTGCTAAATGAGGCTTTTGACCTAAAAAAATCACCGCTGTCCAGACAAAAACTTGGCAGGGGGAAAACCCTGGGATTGATATTCATGAATCCCAGTTTAAGGACCCGGTTGAGCACCCAGAAAGCTGCCTATAATTTGGGAATGGATGTTATGGTGATGAACATGAATAAGGACAGCTGGCAGCTGGAATTTACCGACGGCAGTGTGATGGACGGCAGTACCGCTGAACATGTCCGGGAAGCAGCAGCGGTAATAAGCCAATATTGTGATATTTTGGGTATCAGGACATTTGCAGGATTGACAGACCTCACTGTTGACTACCAGGAGCAGGTATTGAAAAAGTTCGTGGCCCACGCCCAGGTTCCGGTGATTAGCCTGGAAAGTGCAACTTTGCATCCATTGCAGTCATTGGCGGATATTATGACATTACGTGAAAATCAAACCAAGACCCCTCCAAAAGTGGTGTTAACCTGGGCCCCTCATCCTAAAGCGCTGCCACAGGCAGTGGCCAACTCATTTTTACAATGGGCCCGGCAATGGGATTGTGAACTGGTGGTAACCCATCCTAAAGGTTATGAACTGGCTGAAGAGTTCACCAAAGGCGTCCCGGTTATGCATAATCAGGACCAGGCCTTGGAAGGGGCGGATTTTGTTTATGCCAAGAACTGGAGCAGCTATCGACAATACGGACAGGTACTATCAAAAGACCGGACCTGGACCATAACCGAGGAGAAAATGTCCCTAACCAATGGGGGTCGGTTTATGCACTGTCTGCCTATTCGAAGAAATGTGGTGGCATCCGACCATGTAATTGATCAATCATTGGTGATACCCCAGGCACAGAATCGATTATTTGCTGCCCAAGCGGTGTTAGCTCAAATATTGGATCATGAGTGAGCACTTATTCATATTAAAAATTGGCGGGCAGGTAATGGAAAACCCCGCACAGCTCAATACCATTCTGGATGAATTCGCCAAAATTTCAGGCCCAAAGGTCATGGTGCATGGTGGAGGAAACAAGGCATCTGAACTGAGCAGAAAACTTGGAATAAAACCCCGGATGGTAAACGGTAGACGAATCACAGATGGTGATACCCTTGAGGTGATCACCATGGTATATGCAGGGTTGGTCAATAAAAACCTGGTGGCCAAGCTGCAATCGAAAAAAGTGAATGCCATAGGTTTGTCGGGGGCCGATGGGAATACCATTCCGGCAGTAAAACGGCCGGTCAAAGAAATTGACTATGGTTTTGCCGGAGACTTGCCAGATGAATTGCATTCGGGCCATAGCCTGAAAGTTTTGCTGGAAAACGATATGACGCCGGTTTTCTGCGCCCTAACGCACGATGGGAAAGGTCAGCTGCTCAACACTAATGCGGATACTATTGCCAGCTATCTGGCTAAGGTCCTGTGCCGCACTTATCAGGTAACCCTGGTGTACTGTCTTGACAAGCCGGGAGTTTTGCTCAATCCCCACGACCATTCTACTATTGTCAGAGAATTGAATCCATCCTATTACCAGGAATTGATCTCGAAAGGCATAATTGTAGAAGGGATGATCCCTAAACTGGATAACGCCTTTTCAGGGTTGCGATTAGGGGTACAGCAGATATACCTGTGTGATTGGAACGATATTACCGGCGGATCCGGGACCAAAATAAGCCTGTCATGAAATCCAGCGAGCATCTGTTTAAAGAAACGGTAAAACTTCTGCATGAACTGATCTCCATTCCTTCGCTCAGTAGAGAGGAGGACCGGACGGCAGATGGTATTGAACGATTTCTTAAAGCACAGGGGAAAAACACCAATAGAAAGTTCAACAATGTTTGGAGCGTGTGTGATAATTGTGATGAAGGTGCGCCTGTATTATTATTAAATTCCCACCATGATACGGTAAAGGCCTCAGGAGCATGGTCGCGCGACCCCTGCCAGCCGGTGACAGTGGGCGACCAACTATTTGGCCTGGGCAGTAATGACGCCGGGGCCTCAGTAGTGTCACTGATGGCTGCTTTTCTATACCTTTCAGAGCTGCCAAAGTTGCCCTATCGCTTGATAATTGCCTTGACCGCAGAGGAGGAGATATCCGGCCCCAAAGGGATATCCAGTATACTGGAGGAACTTGGTCACATTGATCTGGCTATTGTTGGAGAACCTACTGAAATGCAAATGGCAGTTGCTGAAAAGGGACTGGTCGTGCTTGACTGCACCTCCGTTGGTAAAACAGGTCACGCAGCCAGGGAAGAAGGAATAAATGCTATTTACGGGGCATTGAAAGATATTGAATTTATTCGAAATCATACCTTCCCCCGGATTTCCCCTATATTGGGCCCGGTTAAGATGACGGTAACTCAAATTAAGGCCGGTGATCAGCACAATGTGGTTCCTGACAGCTGTGAATTTGTGGTGGATATACGGACAAACGAGCTTTATAATAATCAAGAGGTGGTTGAATTTGTCCAACAAAATGTTGATGCTAAAGTGAGCGCTCGCTCCCTGAGGCTGAATAGTTCGCGTATTGCCCTGGACCATCCGGTAGTCCAAAGAGGTGTGGAACTGGGTCTGTCCAATTTCGGATCGCCAACACTTTCAGACCAGTCATTGATGGATTTTACCTCTATCAAGATCGGTCCCGGTAAATCATCGCGGTCCCATACTGCAGATGAATTTATTTTACTCTCTGAAATTAAGCAGGGCATCGATACCTATATTAAATTACTCACGGATTTGAAAATTTAATAACTATGAAACTCTGGGGAAAAGGCGCCTCGCTGTCAGCGGAAATCGAAAAATTTACCATTGGTATGGACCAGCAACTCGACTTGCTGTTGGCCTCCTATGATGTAATAGGGTCTATGGCCCATGCGGCCATGCTACGGGACATAAAACTACTAACCAAAGAAGAGTGGCGCCAATTACAGGATGCCCTGGCGGAAATCTATCAGGAGATCCTGAATGGTGATTTTAAAATTGAAGCTTCCGTTGAAGACGTTCACAGTCAGGTTGAATTTATGCTAACGGAAAAATTAGGAGTTATTGGAAAGAAAATACACAGCGGCCGGTCTCGAAACGACCAGGTATTGGTTGATATCAAGTTGTTCCTTCGGGATGAGATTAGGGATTTGACTACACTGGTGGTTGGTCTGATTGAAACCCTGTTGGACCTGAGTGAAAAATACCGGAAGGTGATTATCCCTGGTTACACCCATATGCAGGCGGCCATGCCATCGTCCTTCGGCTTGTGGTTTGGGGCCTATGCCGAAACCTTTATTGACGACCTGCGACTGTTGAAAGCTGCTTTTGACATTGTCAACCAAAACCCGCTAGGGTCAGCTGCCGGATACGGCAATTCATTTCCTCTGGATCGCCAGTCAACCACAGAACTGCTAGGGTTTGCCGATCTGCATGTGAATTCAGTAGCTGCTCAAATGTCTCGTGGGAAAACGGAAACTGCTGTGGCTTTTGCCTTGGCAGCTTTTTCAAGTACCCTGGGACGAATGACCATGGATATATGCCTTTACAACAGCCAAAATTTTAACTTTTTGAGTTTTCCAGAGGAAATTACTACCGGGTCCAGCATCATGCCCCATAAAAAGAATCCCGATGTGTTTGAATTGATCCGCGCCCGGTGCAACCACTTGCAAACATTGCCGCAGCAACTGCTTTCAATTACCATTAATTTGCCCAGCGGTTATCACCGGGATATGCAGCTGACCAAAGAATTACTACTACCGGCTTTAAAGCATATCAGGGATTGTTTCAAGCTGATTTCGGGTACTGTTGAGCAAATTGAAGTTAATCAACAGGCAATAGAAGACCCAAAGTATGATTTGATCTACAGTGTAGAAAACGTAAACAGAAAAGTGTTGGAAGGCACCTCCTTTAGGGATGCCTACCTGGAAATTGCCAAGAGCATTTCAGATGGCAGCTTTAAACCCATTAAGGAAATAAAGCATACCCACCTGGGGAGTACCGGCAACCCCGGCACCGCTGAAATAAAGAAGAAATTGGAAGGAGTGCGAAAAAGCTTCGGATTCGAATCATACCAAATGAAACTGCAAACATTGATTGAAAGTTAGTGTTATGAGACAAAAAATACTTTATGAAGGGGCCGGTCAACTGGAATATGAGATCCGGAACATTGTAAAAAAAGCTGAACAACTGCAACAACTGGGAGTGACCATTTATTGGGAAAACATCGGTGATCCCATACAAAAGCATGCCAAAATCCCACCGTGGATAAAAGAGATCATCACCGATCTGGTAAATATAGACGCCACCTATGGGTACTGCCACTCCATGGGCATTTTAGATACCAGAAAGTTTTTAGCAGCGCGCACTAATCGAAGGGGCGGCGCCCAAATTACAGAAAATGATATTTTGTTTTTCAACGGGTTGGGTGATGCAATATCAAAATTATATCAGTTTCTACACTCCAGTTCCCGGATCATTGGTCCATCTCCGGCCTATGCTACCCATAGTTCCGCCGAAGCTGCCCACGCCAATGCAGCACCGCTCACATATCGTTTGGATCCTGAAAACAGTTGGTATCCTGATCTCGAAGATATGCACAACCAGATCAGGTATAACCCAAACATCATCGGGATATTGGTAATCAATCCTGATAATCCTACCGGAATGGTATATCCCCTGGATACCTTAAAGAAAATTGTGCAGATGGCCCGAGACTACCAGCTAATATTAGTAAGTGATGAAATTTACAACAACATCACCTACCATGAGACCACATCCTATGCATTATCTGAAATAATTGAAGACGTTCCCGGCATTGCTTTATCAGGCATCTCAAAGGAATTGCCCTGGCCCGGAGCACGATGCGGGTGGATGGAGTTCTACAACAGAAATGTGGACCAGGACTTCTCGGATCTATGTACCGCTCTGGAGAATGTAAAAATGACGGAGGTTTGTGCCACCACCCTCCCCACAGAAAGCCATTCCGCTGATCATGTCAGATGCCCGTTATGATGAATATCGCCACCAACTCAATCAGGCCATTGGCGACAGAGGAAAAATTGTAGCCACTATTCTGGGAGAGCTGCCGTTCATTCATTTCAATGAAACTTTTGGCGCCTTCTTTAATACCATAGTATTTAAAAAAGGGGTACTTACACCAGAACAATATCTGAAAACTGCAGACCCTCAAATAGCACAGCTATTGGAGGAGTGGATTGATCCTGCACTACCGCTTGACAAACGATTTGCTTACTACCTTTTGGCCACGACCGGCGTATGTGTAGTACCCCTGTCCTCATTTCACTCTGAACTGTTGGGCTTCCGGGTAACCCTGCTGGAGGAAGATCCCGACTTACTGACTACCACATTTGAGAAAATCGGGGATGCCATTCAGGAGTACTGTACTTCTGGTTAGTCATTCATTAAGAAGGCCCCGGTCCCGGAATGAATCCGGGATCCTTCGGAATCGTACCTCCTCCGGGGACGCTTAAATTTTGGATATTTCATCAGGAAGGCCCCCTGGAAGGCCCCGGTCCCGATAGCAATTGGGATCACTCCTCCTCCAGAAGTGTTTATATAATTGTATTATTCTAAGTTTAGTAGCTATAATCGGCTTATTTTTATAGTTTAAAGAATATTTTGCCTATATTTTTACTATTTTTAAAATGTATGGTTAAATATTACCGTCATAATTCCATTATTTTAATAGAATGAACATTTTCAGTATTATTTTAATGGCATAAATATCATTTTTATGACTTTTTTATTTTTACAGGTATAATTTTTAACCAGAATACTTTCATAAGTATCACTGATGGTCTTTATTTGGAGCTACATTAAAAAACCAAATCAAAAACAGGATTAAAATAACTATCAAATTATGAAAGAAGGAATCACAGAACTTGTTACAACTTCGGCAGTTGATGCCGTAAGTCTTGCCGAAGTCAGTGGACAAGTCGCGCAGAATTTTTTAACCATAAATAATGTGTGGATGATGGTGGCCACTTTCCTGGTGTTCATCATGCACCTGGGATTTGCCGGTGTGGAAGCAGGATTCGGTCAGGCCAAGAATACGGTCAACATACTTTTTAAAAATACCCTTACCCCGCTAATAGGGATCATTACCTATTATGTTATAGGCTTTAACCTGATGTATCCCGGAGAATTTTTCCTGGGAGAGTGGCTTGGTTTTGCTGGGTTTTTCCTGTCACTACCTGAAGGCGGCGAAGGAGTTGCCTATGCTGACGGCAACTATACTTACTGGACTGACTTTTTGTTCCAGGCCATGTTTGCTGCCACAGCTGCCACCATCGTCTCGGGCGCGGTTGCTGAACGAATAAAGATCAATGCTTACCTAATATTCACAGTAATATTTGTTGGACTGGTGTACCCTTTTGTCGGCAGTTGGAAATGGGGCGCTGGATGGCTTGACGCCATGGGCTTCTATGACTTTGCCGGATCTACTTTGGTGCACTCGGTAGGCGGTTGGGGAGCGCTGGCCGGTATTATAATTCTCGGGCCTCGTCTCGGGAAGTACGTGGGCGGTAAAGTGATTGACAAACCAGGCTCAAGTGTTCCTTTGGCCACCATGGGTGTATTCTTATTGTGGTTTGGCTGGTTCGGTTTTAATGGTGGTTCCGTATTATCTGCGGATCCGGGAGCGGTATCAAGAGTTTTGTTAACCACTTGTCTGGCGGCTTCTATGGGCGGAATCGGAGGTTACATCACCGGATGGTTGGTGTTTAGAAGACTGGACCTGGGCATGGTGCTGAATGGGATACTGGCGGGACTTGTAGGTATTACCGCTGGAGCTGATGTAATCAGCCCAGCGTGGTCTCTATTGGTTGGATTAGTAGCTGGCGTATTGGTAGTACTTTCTGCCATTACTCTGGATAAATTGAAACTGGATGATGTGGTAGGCGCTGTATCTGTACACCTTACCTGTGGAATATGGGGAACCCTTGCGGTTGGAATATTCAGTGCCCAGCATTCTTTTTTTACTCAACTGTTGGGAGTACTGGCTATCGGAGCAGTGGCATTCTTTTCGGCCCTGACCATTTTTAAAGTAATGGACATGATTGCCGGTATCCGGGTAAGTGAACAGCACGAAACCGAAGGTCTTGACAGTCATGAACATGGCATCCGTGGTTATACCATCATTTTAGAATAAATAAAAATACCAGGTAAGTGGGGCTTACCTGGTATTACATTGGCTCAAAACATTTATTGTATTATTTAAACCATCATTCAATTTAACATGAAAAAGACGATTTTATTATCAACATGGATGCTAATTGCATCGTTTGCTGGATTTGCTCAAGATGATGAGAATCCTTTGGTGATTTCCGGAAGTGTAGACACCTACTATAAGTATCAGTTTTCAGATGTAACCGGTCAAACCAGTTTTGCACAGGACGAAAATTCCTTCTCACTGGGTATGGCCAATATAGTTTTGTCAAAGGAAGTGGGAAAAGCTTCATTCGTTGCGGACCTGGCTTTTGGACCAAGAGCTGATGCCAGCGCACCGGGTGCCATCCAACAACTATATGTATCCTATGCGTTATCAGATAAGATATCTGTTACCGGAGGATTCATGGGAACGTTTGTTGGCTATGAAATTATTTCGCCAACAGGCAACTTTAACTACTCTACTTCTTATTTGTTCTCTACAGGACCTTTTCAGAATGGCGGGCTAAAGTTTGATTTTGCTATTTCCGAAAAATTCGGATTTATGGTAGGGATATTCAACGAGTTTGATTCTTATACAAATAGTAGTGGTGGACTTGATTTTGGCGCTCAAATCTATGTATCGCCGGTTGAAGGACTAGACGCATACTTCAACTTTGTCACCAGTAATGATTCAGGTACGGAAATTGACTTAACTGCGACTTATCAGGTCACTGACCAGTTAATGTTCGGGCTGAACACAGCCAAGCGTACTACCGGAGAATTCTTTGATGAAGAAGTAGGTGCCGGGTTAAACTTCAACGGTGTGGCGTTATATGCCAACTACGCTTTCAGCGACAGTTTTGCTCTGGGAGTAAGAGGAGAAACCTATAAAGATGAAGATGGTGGAATATTAGCAGATGTATCCAGCAGGGTGAATGCTTTTACGGTTTCAGCCAACATAGGGTCTGGTCCTCTGAAACTGATCCCAGAGATACGATTTGACAAAGCAGATGAGGACATCTTCATGGATGGAGATGATCCTACTGACTCATTCGCACAATTCTTGGTTGCAGCAGTATTTGCTTTCTAAATAGATATCAATAAGGAGTCTCCGTCGATTCGGGGACTCCTATAATACTTACTACCATGAAAAAAATTACATTATCCTTATCACTAACAATTGTCTTTCTGGCCGTTTTCGGTCAAACCAATCAGCCACTGCCCTTGAATGAACTGGGACAAATTACCTACAGTGAAGTTGTCCAGGTGGATGACGCTGATAAAGAACTTTTACTGGCTAATGCCTTTAACTACCTGCTTTCATTAGTGAACAACCATAAAAAGCTTAAAAAAGGCCCGTACATCAACGAAGACAGCACCGAAGTTTATCTGCCTCTGACCTATACAGTGTACCGGGACTTTCCTGTCCATTCACCTCATGGTGTAATCAAGTATAAATTCACTGTTTCTGTCAAAGATGGTCGTTACCGTTACCTGGCAACAAATTTTGTTTTCCATTATTTAGAAAGAAATAGATACGGAAGGTTTGTTGAAGTAAAAGGGAAATCAAAGCCACTGGAAGAACCCTTTTACAAGGGTAGTCAAAAGCTGTGGGAACAGCACAAACAACAGACAGGCGAAAAAATCCGCACCCTGGCAGAGCGCTTGCATGCAGAGATGTACTTGCCTCCTGAAGGTCCTAAAGAAGAGATTGTCAAGATTAACGAGGATTGGTAGGAATCATGTCTTCGTAGCTACAAGCTACGGAAAGCTACCCTATAAAATAAAAAAGGAGGTATAAATACCTCTTTTTTTATTGATTTGATCACAATCTACTAGTTTGCTTTTTGTGTCAAATTACTAACAATAATTAACCATTAACCTCGACAAAGGTATGCATTCCCAATACCTTTATACAGCCGCATTTTGGGTATTATTGAAAAAATACAATTCGTCCATTTTAGATTAGAAATATTTAAAATTTCATAAATTATTGCCACCAGACGGCAGAGATATTGGAAATATGCCAAATGGCAATTAGTTACTCTAACCACTAATTTGAGAGAATATAGTCCTTAAATTCATCAAACGAGGAGGACAGCGGTATGGATTGCTTTATCTGTTTGAGAACTTTACTTAATCGCTCTGGAATGACCACCGATTCGGACACCAATGGCCCGACCACATCCAAAAATTTTGCCGGATGGGCAGTGCCCAGAAAGACCCCAACAGAACCAGGGTCAACTCTACGGTATTCCTGTAAACCGAGATATCCCACCGCTCCATGGGGATCCATAATATATCCCGTCTTTTTATAAATATGTGAAATAACACTCCTGGTTTTTTCATCGCTAAAGGTAAATCCATGGACATGCTCACTTAGGGCCTTCAGGTCGTGGTCATAAAGGTCAACAATACGAGAAAAATTACTGGGATTTCCAACGTCCATGGCATTACTAATAGTGGCCACCGATGGTTTGGGGTGGAACTCCCCGGACAATAGATAGTCAAAAAACACTTTGTTTTCGTTGTTAGCGGCCACGAATCGATGAATTGGGAGGCCCATTTTTTTAGCTAGTAACCCACCCATCAGGTTGCCGAAGTTTCCGCTAGGCACCGAACAAACAACCGGAGTATTCAATTGCTTTAGTTTGGCATATGCCTGAAAATAGTAAAAAGATTGCGGGATCAACCTGGCGATATTAATTGAATTGGCAGAAGTGAGTTTTCGATGCCTTTTAAGGTCCCGGTCCAGGAACGCTGATTTTACCAGTCTCTGCCAATCATCGAAATTACCATCTCTTTCCAGAGCGGTTACGTTTCCACCCATGGTAGTTAGTTGCTTTTCCTGAATTTCACTGACCTTTCCTGATGGATACAGGATAACCACATCAATACCCGGAACCTGAAAAAAACCTTGAGCTACCGCGCTCCCCGTATCACCGGAAGTTGCTACCAGAATGCAAGGCTTAGGATCAGGCTCTTTCAACAAATGGGCCATCAGTCGAGCCATAAAGCGCGCACCAAAATCCTTGAATGCCAGCGTGGGGCCATGAAATAATTCCAGGCAGTATATGCTTTCGGTAACATGCACTAACGGTACTTCAAAGGAGAAAACGTCCTGTATAATATCCTGTAAAGAGCCGGCATCCAGATCATCTTTCAACAGAGCGTAAGCCACCTCATAGGCAATCTCAGTAAAACTCAGGTCCTGAATAATCCTAAAAAAAGAATCCGGCAGTTCAGGAATGAAATCCGGCATGAATAATCCGTTGTCATCTGGAAGACCCTTCATTATTGCTTCCTTGAGGCTGTACCTGATGGATGGGTTATTGGTACTATAGAGTTTCATGTCAGGAAATGATCAATGGGCCTTGCTGGTTCACCAGGGAAATAAACCGGTCACTGGAAATATTCAGGGCCAGGAAACATTCATCCATCGCTTCTCCAACCTGAATGGCAATGTCCCTGGAACGGCTAAGAGAGAAGATGCTTGGTCCGGAACCCGAGATTCCACATCCAAGCGCTCCTGCCTGTAATGCCGCAGCTTTGACCTGATCAAAACCAGGAATCAGCATGGAGCGCACCGGTTCGATAATTACATCTTCCATTGACCTTCCTATTAGTGAATAATCTTCTTTTATTAGCCCTGTTATCAAACCAGCTACATTCCCCCATTGTTGAACCGCATCCTTTAACAGGATGCTCTTCTTCAATATGCTTCTGGCATCCTTGGTGGCAATTTCAATTTGCGGATGGATTATGGTAGCATAAAGGTCTTTAGGAGCATCAATTTTTACTACATCCAAAGGGGAATAGCTCCGGATTAATACGAATCCGCCCAGAAGTGCCGGGGCAACGTTATCCGCATGGGCCTCTCCGCAAGCCATAGCTTCTCCCTTCATGGCAAAAGGCAGAAGATCCGATACCTTCAGGGGGTTATCAAGTAAAACGTTTAAAGCAAAAACCCCGGCTACCGCACTAGCAGCACTGGAACCCAAACCACTGCCCAGGGGCATTTTCTTGTGTAAATAGATGTCAACGCCTGGCTGAATGTCCAGATGATCCATGAATGCTTTTATCGCCACCGAAACGGTGTTTTTTTTAGCGTCTTTGGGCAGAAGTCCCCCATCTCCATGAATTTCTTTGATGTTAATTCCTGGTGAATCTGTCAATTTGATCAACACCTCGTCTCCGGGTTCGTGTACAGCAAACCCCAAAATATCATAGCCACAAGTGACGTTGGCTACAGTTGCGGGAGCAAAGACTTTTATACTTTTCATAGGTTATCCTACTAAAAAGTCACTTACCTCAATTAAGTCTGCAAACACACCAGCGGCAGTAACTTCTGCTCCTGCCCCAGGTCCCCGTATTAACAGTGGTTTTTCCTGGTAACGGTCAGAACTAAAGGCAATTATATTGTCACTTCCCGAAAGTGAGTAAAAGAGGTGATCACTTCCCACTGGTTCCAAACTGATACTGGCAGTGCCATCCTGCAGGGTAGCAACATATCTGAGCACCTTACCCTGTTTAGCCGCCTTTTGGATCTTGGCCGCCATCACCGGGTCCTGATCTTCAAGCACTTCAAAGAATTCATCCACGGAAGAAGCCTCAAAACAGGCAGGGGCTAACAGCGGCTCGATATTAACATCATCCAGTTCCATCGATAATCCCACTTCACGAGCCAGAATCAGGATCTTTCGGGCCACGTCCATACCATTGAGATCATCGCGTGGATCCGGTTCTGTGAACCCTTTTTCCTGGGCCTCCCTAACGATTTCACTAAATTTCTTGGTACCATTGAAACTATTAAATATATAACTGATAGTTCCTGAAAGCACACCTTCAATACGGGTAATTTTATCTCCGCTTAGCACCAACTCATTCAATGACTTGATTATCGGCAAACCTGCTCCTACGTTGGTTTCATAAAGAAATTTTACCCGTTTGTGGAAAGCCGTCTTTTGCAGTTTATGGTACTGTTGCATTGACTGGGAGTTTGCCACCTTGTTAGGGGTAACAATGGAGATGCTTGATTCCAGTACTTGTTGATAAACCGCTGGCACATCGGATCCGGCAGTATTATCCACAAACACACTATTGGGCAGATTCAGCTCTTTCATCTGCTCCAAGAAATCATCCAGGTCGGTGTTTCCTCCGTTACTTTCCAAAGTTTCCTTCCAGCTTTCAATTGAAATCCCGTCAGGGTTGATCAGCATTTTGCGGGTATTTGCGACCCCGATCAGCCTTATTTCCAGCAACCGTTGGTTATAAAAGAACTCATATTGCTTATGGATCTGCTGCAATAGCGTCTTGCCGATTAGGCCGGTGCCTACCATAAACAAATTAAGCGACCTCCGATTTGAAAGAAAGAAAGCCCCATGCAGTACTTTCAAGGCTTTGGGTAAATTATATTCATCTATTACCACCGAGACATTCAATTCCGAAGAACCCTGGGCAATAGCCACCACATTGATACCATTCTTTCCTAGCGCTCCAAATAACTTGTCCGCTATTCCCGGTGTTTTACACATATTTTCTCCAATGATAGCAACAATAGAATGACTTTGCTCTATCGAAATCGGGTCAATCAGTCCGGCCTTTAATTCAAAGCTGAATTCTTCATCTAAAATCGATCTGGCGATATCTGATTGTTCCGGGTTTATGGCAAAACATATAGAGTGCTCAGAACTTGCCTGGGTGATCAAAATAATGTTAACGCCGCTTTTTCCCAGGGCCCCAAATACCCTGCTGGCAACCCCCACAACACCTACCATACCACTGCCCTGTATATTAACCATTGCTACAAATCGAATTGAACTTATTCCCCTTTATGGGCATATCCGGAGTGCGGGCATCTTTACTAATCAGTGTGCCTTCAAAGGTAGTATTGAAAGTGTTTCTGATTTTCAATGGTATGTTTTTGGCAAAGGCAGGCTGCAAAGTTGGGGGATAGATTACCTTGGCACCAAAGTGGGTCAATTCCATGGCCTCCACATATGACAGCGCCTTTAACGAAAAAGCCCTGTCTACGATATTGGGATCGGCCGTCATCACTCCGTCAACATCCGTCCAGATCTCAATCTCGCTGGCATCCAATGCCGCCGCCAAAATTGCAGCTGTATAGTCTGACCCTCCCCTCCCCAGGGTGGTTGTTTGACCTAAACCATTGGCCGCAATAAACCCGGTCACTACTGGTAATCCTTGCAGGTCTTTAAAATAATCTGCAATTTTCTTATTACTCATTTTAAAGTTTACCGAGGCGGACCCAAACTGAGCATCAGTCTGTATCAACTCACGACTGTCCACACAAATTGAAGGAAGACCAAGGTGTTTTAGGTAATTATGAATGGTATATGCTGACAACCGTTCGCCAAAACTTAAAATAAGATCCTTGCTGCGAGGAGAGAGTTCCTTCAAGAGGGTAACCCCATGAATAACTTCCTCCAATTCATTGATCATGCGTTTAATGTGCGCCAGAACATGGCTTTGATCCTTTACCGGGAGTAGCGCCTTTACAGTATCGAAATGCCGGTCTTGTATGGTAACAATACCTTGGATTACCTGATCCACATCGCCAGCAACCGCCCACTCTCCTATGTCCTGTAATAAATTTGTAACTCCTTTTTGGGCGGAAATCACAGCTATTACCTGCGTCCCTAAACCATGGTATTGTGCCAGGATATCACCAACCAGCTTAATGCTATCATTGGATCCAACAGAGGTGCCACCAAACTTTAAAACCTTCATGCCAAATTTTAAGGGAATAAAAAGACTAAATTATTGAACATTTAAGGGAGATAGGTTTGTCCCATGAGGAATTTATCACACTCCCTTGCTGCTTCACGACCTTCGTTAATTGCCCATACCACCAGACTCTGACCCCTTCGGGCGTCACCGGCGGCAAACACTTTTTCAACGTTGGTATTAAATTTTCCGTAGGGAGCATTTATATTGCTTCTTTGGTTGGTTTCGATTCCCAAAGCTTCTAATAATTGGGATTCCGGACCCAGGTACCCCATGGCCAATAACACCAGGTCCGCGGGCAACACCTTCTCAGTTCCAGGAATCTCAACCGGCACATATCGCCCATCCTGGTTTTCCCATTTGATAGTGACTAGGTGAATCTGCGTCACATTGCCATGGTGGTCTCCTGTGAATTTCTTGGTCATGCTGCAATAACTGCGCGGGTCATCACCAAATTTTGCTCGAGCTTCTTGTTGCCCATAATCCAGGAAATAAACCTTTGGCCACTCCGGCCAGGGATTGTCATCGGCCCTTTCCATGGGTGGCATGTCCAGGATCTCTAATTGGTTCAGATTTTCGCAACCGTGCCGCAAGGATGTTGCTACACAGTCGGTACCGGTATCACCACCACCAATTACTACCACATTCTTGTTCTTAGCACTAATGTAATTTCCATCCTCTAATCCGCTATCCAACAGGCTTTTGGTATTTGTTCGCAAGAAATCCATAGCAAATTTTATTCCTTTCAGGTGCCGGCCTTCAACCGGCAAATCCCTGGGCTTAGTAGCTCCCGTACACAAAACTACAGCATCAAAATCATTCATTAAATCTGCTGCATCTAAATTTTTTCCTACCTCAATATTGGTTCTGAATTGTATACCTTCATCTTCCATCAACCGGACCCTTCGCTCTACAACTTTTTCTTTGTCAAGCTTCATATTGGGAATTCCGTACATAAGTAGCCCCCCAACCCGGTCATCCCGTTCAAAAACTGTAACCTTATGTCCCGCCTTATTCAGTTGGTCCGCACATGCCATTCCTGCGGGTCCCGAACCTACCACCGCTACTTCTTTTCCTGTCCGGTGTGATGGTGGCTGCGGCTTGATCCATCCCTCCTGAAATCCTCGCTCTATGATGGTGTATTCGATGTTTTTAATAGTAACAGGAGGTTCATTAATGCCCAAAACACAGGACCCCTCACAAGGCGCGGGGCAAACTCTACCGGTAAATTCGGGGAAATTGTTGGTTTTCAGAAGCAACTGCAGCGCCTCTTTCCACTTGCCCCGGTACACCATATCGTTCCAATCAGGAATGAGGTTATTGATCGGACAACCTGTTGCCATCCCTGAAATAACCATACTGGTATGACAGAAAGGTACACCGCAATTCATACAGCGGGCTCCTTGCTGCTTTAATCTGTCTTCCGTCAATCCCAGATGGAATTCATTCCAATCTGTTACCCGCTCTTCTGGTGAACGGTCGAGTGGAATTTCCCTTTGGTACTCTAAGAACCCTGTGACTTTTCCCATCTGAATTAGCTGGCTTGTTCCAATTGTTTTCTTTCCTGAAGCACTCGCTTGTAGTCCCTGGGCATTACCTTGACAAAATGTTTGCTGACCTGGTCCCACTGACTTAATAAATCGCTCGCCAAATCACTTCCGGTAAACTCATGGTGTTTCCTGATGAGGTTTTTCACCAGGTCAAAGTCCTCATAAGAGAATGGATCAAGATCAACCATTTCCTGGTTGCAGAATTTCTCAAACTGACCTTTTGGATCGTACACATAGGCAGTGCCTCCACTCATGCCAGCGGCGAAATTTCGTCCTGTGCCTCCCAGCACCACTACCGTTCCTCCGGTCATATATTCGCATCCATGATCACCGACACCTTCTACTACCGCTGTGACCCCTGAGTTTCTCACACAGAATCGTTCCCCGGCCTGCCCACGGATAAATGCTTCACCAGAAGTTGCCCCGTAGAAAGCAACATTTCCAATAATTATATGCTCATGAGGCCGATAAGTAGATTCCTTATGAGGGTAAATGATTAATTGAGCTCCTGACAGGCCTTTACCGAAATAGTCGTTTGCTTCTCCTTCCAGTTCGAATCTGATACCAGGCGCGGTAAAAGCACCAAAACTCTGTCCTGCTGAGCCTTTGAAATTAAAATGAAGGGTATTAGCCGGTAATCCTTTTGCGCCGTATTTCTTGGAGATCTCGTTGCTTAACAACGTGCCCACTGCCCGATCGGTATTGATAATATCAAATGAGCCTTTATAAGCTGTGCCCTGTTCCAGGGTGCGTTTAGACGCTTTCAGCAGGATCCAATCAAGAATATCGTCCATTTCGTGATCCTGAGAGATCTGTTGGAACAATCCCGCTTCGGCCCCGGATTGTTCTTTATATAGTATAGGGCTTAAATCCAGGGTTTTCAGCTTTGGATCAGTAATGTCATCACGTGTTTCCAATGCATCCACCTGACCTACCATTTCATTGACGGTCCTAAATCCCAGCGATGCCATAATTTCCCGCAAATCTTCCGCCAGGAACCTGAAATAATTAACCACATGGTCAGGATCTCCGGAAAATTTCTTTCGCAATTCGGGATTTTGAGTGGCAATCCCCACTGGACAGGTATTCAAATGGCATTTGCGCATCATTATGCAACCTTCCACAACCAATGCGGCGGTGGCTACTCCCCATTCCTCCGCTCCAAGCAGGGCGGCTATAGCCAGGTCTCTACCAGTTCTAATCTGTCCATCGGTTTGTAACACCACCCTATTGCGTAATTTGTTCTTTACCAGGGTTTGATGTGCTTCTGAAACTCCTAACTCCCAGGGGAGTCCAGCGTGACGAATAGAGCTTATGGGGCTGGCCCCGGTTCCTCCGTCGTGTCCTGAAATCAGAATCACATCCGCTTTGGCTTTGGCAACTCCGGCGGCAATAGTACCCACACCTGCTTCAGCTACCAGTTTTACATTGATCCTTGCCTCTCGATTGGCGTTTTTCAGGTCAAATATTAACTGCTTGAGGTCCTCAATGCTGTAGATGTCATGATGGGGTGGTGGTGAAATCAAACCTACACCTGGTGTGCTGTGCCTCACTCTGCCAATCCAATCATCTACCTTATGACCGGGTAACTGTCCCCCTTCCCCAGGCTTGGCGCCCTGGGCCATTTTTATCTGGAGTTCAGTGGCATTTGTAAGGTAGTTGCTGGTAACTCCAAACCTTCCCGATGCTACTTGCTTTATGGCCGATCTTTCCCAGTCACCATTGGCCTTTCTTTCAAATCGGATCTCATCCTCTCCCCCTTCCCCACTATTGCTCTTGCCACCAATGCGGTTCATGGCAATGGCAAGAGTGGAGTGAGCTTCATGACTAATAGATCCAAAGGACATGGCCCCGGTAGCAAATCTCTTAAAAATATTTTCAGCAAGCTCCACTTCTTCCACACGAACAGAAGTTCTTTGCTTAAACTTAAAAAGACCTCTTAAGGTACAGGCCTGCTCCTCCTGGTTATTGATCAGCTCTGCATATTTTTTATAAAGAGTATAGTCGTTTTTCCTGGTTGCAGTTTGTAAAAAGTGAATGGTCTCTGGGTTGAATAAATGATATTCACCTTCTTTTTTCCATTGGTAAACACCACCTTCCGGAAGGCCCCTTTCTGTCCTGTAAGGAGAGTTAAAGGCCTGTTGGTGATTGTGGAGCACATCCAAAGCTATCTGATCAAAACTTATACCACCAATACGGGAGATACTATCGGTAAAGCATTTGTCCACTACTTCATCACTCAAACCCACGATCTCGAATATCTGGGCACCCTGGTATGACTGAAGGGTGGAAATACCCATTTTGGAGAATATCTTTAAAAGGCCATAGTTCACTCCCTGTATGTACCTGGACACTGCCTCTTCTTGGTCATATACCGGAAAATCCTCCTCAGCCAGTTCCCTAATGGTCTCAAGGCTTAGATAGGGATATACTGCATTGGCTCCATATCCGATCAAAGTGGCAAAATGCTGGGTCTCAATAACTTCCCCTGAGGCTACTACTAGTCCTATTGAGGCCCTTAACCTTTCATTGATCAAATGATGGTGTACGGCGCCACTAATAACCAACGATGGAATAGGGGCCATGGTGGGCGACACATCTGAGTCAGAAAGAATTATAATCTTGACACCATCCCGCGCCGCTTTCTCAGCTTCTTTGCATACCCGATCTATAGCTTGTTCTAATCGACCATGTTCACCATCGGCGTCAAACAAAGCCTTGATAGTTATACTTTTGAAATTCGGGTGATCGAGCTCTCTGAGCTTATTATAGGTTTCATTGCCCAGAACAGGATGACTCAACTGAATCTCCTGGCAATGTTCGGGCGTTTCCTTTAGAATATTCAAGTTACTGCCCAATTTAGTGAACAAAGACATCACCATTTTTTCCCTTATTGGATCGATGGGAGGATTGCTAACTTGAGCAAATAACTGTTTGAAATAATTGGTAATATGCTGGGTCTTTCCGGAGAGCACTGCCAACGGTATATCGGCGCCCATAGAACCCAAAGGCTCGGCAGCCTGTTCAACCAAAGGTCTCAAAATAAGACGGAGGTCCTCCTGACTAAACCCAAATGCTAACTGTTGCTGTAGCAAGTCCTGGGTCTGTCTTCCATTGAATTCTGCCACCGGCAAATTATCAATATGCAGTTTATTTTCCTCCAGCCACTGACGGTACGGCTGCCTGGTACAAATGTCTTTTTTTAGTTCTTCATCGCTGATGATCCTTCCCTGGGCCAGGTCTGCAACAAACATCTTACCCGGTTGCAGTCTACCCTTTAAAATAACTTTCGATTCATCTACCGGCAGCGCCCCTGCTTCGGAGGCCATGATCAGCTTATCGTCTGAGGTTAGACAGAATCTTGACGGTCGAAGTCCATTTCGGTCAAGGGTAGCGCCAACTACTTCTCCATCGGTAAAACAAATGGATGCTGGTCCATCCCAGGGCTCCATTAAGGAAGCGTGGTATTCGTAGAAGGCTTTTTTGTGGTCCTCCATCATATCATTTCCCTGCCATGCTTCAGGGATCACCATCATCATAGCGTGGGGTAATGAACGCCCGGCCAGCACCAGCATTTCTATAATAGCGTCAAGATTAGCGGAATCAGAATGCGCCTTATCACACACAGGGAGCAGTAGCTCGAACTCTTCAGGTGTAAAGAGGTCTGACTCAAACAATGCTTGTTTGGATTTCATCCAGTTTACATTGCCTCTGATGGTATTAATTTCACCGTTATGTGCTATAAACCGAAACGGTTGCGCCAGCTTCCATTTGGGAAAAGTGTTGGTGCTAAATCTTGAATGTACCAGGGCCAGCGCACTTATTATTCTGTGGTCTCTCAAATCAGGATAATAAACCGGTAGCTGACCAGTCCTAAGCTGCCCCTTGTACACTACAGTTTTTGTGGACAGTGAGGCCCAATAGAACTCATAGTTATTTCCCACGATGGCCCGTCCCCTTGAAGTACTTCCTATACTGTGGGTGGTGTGCATGCGTAAAACAAACAACTTTCTTTCAAGGGTATTCTGGTCTACTGAATCACGATGCTTGATAAAGATCTGCTCATAATGTAGTTCAACCGAACGGGCAGTACTGCCTATGGTGGTGTTGTTAACCGGGATCTCACGAAACCCGAGAATCTCTAGTTTCAACCTTTCTGCTACCTCATACAAACGTTGGCGGCAAGCTTCTCGCACTCGTTTGTTGGTGGGAAAAAATATCACACCTACTCCATAGCTGCCATAATCCGGAAGTTCGATATGAAGCTTTCGACATTCATCGGCAAAAAAAATCGTGTGGCATTTGAATCAAAATCCCTGCACCATCACCGGTTTCCGGTTCGCAACCACAAGCCCCTCTGTGCTCCATATTTTGTAGCATAACCAGGGCATCTTTAACTACCTGATGCGATTTAACTCCTTTCAAATTGGCCACAAACCCAATTCCACAGGAGTCCCGTTCCATTTCTGGGAGATATAATGATTTGAATTTCCCTTTTTTCATGGTAAGTGTTTTACAGAAAACGGCAACCGGCACCGCCGTTCAAGAGTGTGGATCCTACCTCTTTCAGCGGTCTTTTGTCTCTGCCAATATTTTTGGCCGAACTATAAATTTAGTCATAATTGGCCCTTTATTAAAATATTTCGTTTAAACGATTGTTAGATTAGATCAAATACTGAAACAGATCGCTATTTTCATTCAAGTACTCATAAGTAAACTTTCGAGCTTTCATACGATCCAAAAGCGGCTTCAGATTCTCTGGCCTTAATATTTCGATACCTACTAATGCCGGGCCTTTTTCTCGGTTGTTCTTTTTAGAGTACTCAAAATGAGTTATATCATCGTCAGGGCCCAACACCTGTTCCAAAAAGTCCCTTAGGGCACCTGCCCGCTGCGGGAATCGCACGATGAAATAATGCTTAAGCCCTTCGAACAATAGCGACCGCTCCTTGATCTCTTCCGTTCTGGTAATATCATTGTTATTACCACTTACCATGCATACTATGTTTTTGTCTTTGATTTGTTCCTGATAATAACGCAGCGCAGTAATGGCCAACGCCCCCGCAGGTTCAACCACAATGGCCTCCTCGTTATACAGTTTGAGGATGGTAGAGCAAACAGCTCCCTCCGGTACCAGAACCAGATCATCCAGCAGTTCCCGGCAAATCTTGAAGGTCAATGACCCAACCCGGTGTACAGCGGCGCCATCCACAAATTTATCGATCTTCTCCAAGGTCACTAACTGTCCAGCTTCTATGGACCGTTTCATGGCTGGTGCACCCAACGGTTCCACTCCAATAATTTTAGTTTGGGGGCTCAACTGCTTGAATAAAGTGGCTACCCCTGAAGCCAGTCCTCCTCCACCAATGGGCAGGAACAAATAGTCAATGGTTTCTTGACTGTCTTCAAGTATTTCCAGTCCAACGGTTCCCTGGCCTTCAATGATCATGGGGTCATTGAAGGGATGTATAAATACAGATTGCTGCTGATCTGAAAAGTCCATGGCTTCACTGTACGAATCATCAAAAGTGTCTCCTGAAATCACCACTTCGACCTGGTCCTTTCCAAACATCCTGACTTGGTTCACCTTTTGTTTGGAGGTTGGATTGGGCATAAAGATGGTTCCTTTTACGCCCAATTTCTGACAGGAATAAGCTACACCTTGGGCATGATTACCGGCGCTGGCACAGACCACCCCTTTCTCCAGGTCCTGCAAACTCATTGCAGACATCTTGTTATATGCCCCCCGTATCTTATACGATCTTACAACTTGCAAGTCTTCCCGTTTTAGGAACACCCTGGCATTAAACCGTTCAGATAGAATCAGGTTTTCCATCAGCGGAGTATGTATGACAACACCCTCCAGACGGGCCTGAGCAGATCTAATATTTTCTACCTGAGGCAGAATCTCATTAACCTGAACTTTATCTAACTGCATTATCTTAGACCATACTAGGCTTTGGAGCTTCCTGATTCTGAGGTCGAAGTTTACGTACCATAGCGCCCGCCTGCCACATTTCTGACTCCCTCAGTTCACGAAGTTCTTCAGCGAGTTTTTCCCGGTAGTCTGGCTGACTGTTGGTATCAATAGACCTTTTCGCCTCTTCTCCACTGACAACCTTAGCATATAAATCAGCGAATACGGGCTCTACTGCCTCACGAAACTTATGGCGCCAATCCAAAGCACCTCTTTGGGCGGTGGTAGAGCAGTTTGCATACATCCAGTCCATACCATTTTCAGCAACCAACAGGATCAGGCTTTCGGTAAGTTCCTCCACTGTTTCATTGAAGGCCTCACTGGGAGAGTGTCCATTTTTTCGTAGTATATTATACTGGGCTTCCAAAATACCGGCAAGAGCTCCCATCAGTGTTCCGCGCTCACCGGTAAGGTCGCTGTACACTTCTTTTTTGAAGTTAGTTTCAAATAAGTATCCTGAACCAATGCCAATCCCCAATGCAGCTACCCGCTCACGGGCTTTTCCAGTATAATCCTGGTGTATTGCAAAACTGGAATTAAGGCCTTTTCCTGCCAGGAACATCCGTCTAAGACTGGTTCCCGAGCCTTTAGGAGCTACCAATACTACATCAACATCTGCTGGCGGTATAATACCAGTTTGATCGCTAAATGTTATTCCAAAACCATGTGAAAAATACAGGGTCTTACCGGTGGTCAGGTGCTTCTTCACAGTGGGCCAAAGGGCTATCTGCCCCGCATCCGAAAGTAAATATTGTAGTATGGTACCGCGCTCACAAGCTTCTTCAATTGAAAACAAATTTTCACCGGGGATCCCATCCATCTGACAGGGCTTTGTCCCATGAAGGGGAGGGGTGTCTTTGACCAATGATTACCTTGAAACCATTATCTTTTAAGTTTAAGGCTTGACTCGGACCTTGTACTCCATAACCAAGGATTGCAATAGTATCATCCTTTAGTATATCCAGCGATTTTTCCAAAGGAAATTCTTCCCGGGTTAGTACTTCTTCTTCAACTCCTCCAAAATTTAACTTTGCCATTTTTATTTTATTATTTAGTTATAAGATTCTATTCTGATTAATAGTGATTTTGTAATTCCTGTAAGAATAAATCCGTACGCCGTGTGGACTTTGATATTGCGATCCGGCCGGACCTAACAAATTCCATCACCCCATAGGGTTTTAATTTTTCCAATAGATCTTTGGTCTCATGTTGATGACCGGTTTTTTCAATTATGATAAAATCCTCCTCGATCACCAGTATTCGGGCGCCGTTGTTTCGGACTAAATGTTCGGCTTTTTCACCATTAAGAAATACTTTGGTAGGGACCTTGTAAAGCGCTATTTCCTGGTAAAATATCTCATCATTTTCATAAACAAAAGCCCAGAAAACATCAATCAATTTTCGGATTTTTTTAACTATTTTATCCACTTGCTCCCTGGTAGCGCTAATAACAATGGTATATCTACTGACACCCTCTACCTCAGTTTCAGATACATTGACACTCTCAATGTTGATTTTTCGACGGGTAAATATGATGGTCACTGCATTGAGCAATCCACTCTTGTTTTCCGTTAGGATGGATAAGTTAAAAGACCTGACCTCGGGGTTGCCAGCTGTCATCTTTTCTTCTATTTTAGTTTTGTTCATTTATTCCATTCTTATTTCATCAACCGCTGCTCCGGACGGAATCATGGGAAATACGTTCTCCTCTGGTTCAACTACCACCTCCAATAAGTAAGCAGCGTGATGATCGAGCATCTGCTTTACCGCCTTAGCCAGGTCCTTCCGGTCTGTTACTTTCTGGCCCTGGATTGAAAACCCCTGAGCAATCGTAATAAAATCCGGGTTCATCATCTCAGTAAATGAATATCTTTTCTCAAAGAACATCTGCTGCCATTGCCTGACCATTCCCAGAAAACTGTTATTTAATATGACAATCTTGACAGGGATCTCATACTGGGAAATTGTCCCCAGTTCCTGTAAAGTCATCTGAAAACCACCGTCTCCGATAATAGCCACCACAGGCCGTTCAGGTTTTCCTATTTTTGCCCCCATAGCTGCGGGTAATGCAAATCCCATGGTTCCCAGTCCTCCACTGGTTATGTGGCTATGCGGGTACTTGAAATTATAGTAGCGGGAAGTTACCATTTGATGTTGACCTACGTCTGTAACAATTATCGCCCCTCCATCGGTAGCCTCAGAAATATGCCGGATTACCTCCCCCATAAGGATACCTTCTGTTTGAGGATAAAGGGCTTGATTAATTACCTTTTCTACTTCAATCTCATAGAGGTCCTTGAACCGCTTCAGCCACGGGTCATGACTATTTTCAGTTAACAGTGGTAATAGGGCTTCCAGAACCTGCTTAGCGTCTCCAACTAAAGGTACATCCGCTTTGACGTTCTTGTCAATCTCAGAAGGGTCAATCTCAATGTGAATTACTTTTGCCTGGCGGGCGTATTTCGTCAAGTCTCCGGTTACCCGGTCATCAAAACGCATACCTACAGCAATCAAAACATCACATTCATTGGTCAACAGGTTGGGTGCATAATTCCCGTGCATACCCAGCATCCCAACATTTAATGGATGGCTGGTTTCTAAGGCGGATAGCCCCAATATGGTACAGGCAGCGGGGATATTGGCTCTTTCAATAAAACTGCGCAGTATATCCTGTGCTTGTGAAATCAGTACACCCTGTCCTACCAATAAAAACGGGCGATCTGATCCATTGATCAACGAAGCTGCCTGCTGTAATTGCTCCTCTCTTATCTTGGGAACCGGGTGGTAGGTTCTGATTTTCGAACATTTATGATACTCGAACTCCATGGAGGCGAATTGAGCATCCTTGGTAATATCAATTACTACCGGTCCGGGGCGCCCTGATTTGGCAATATAAAATGCCTTAGCGATAATTTCAGGAATCTCACTGGCATCTGTAATCTGATGATTCCATTTGGTCACCGGCATTGAAATTCCTATTACATCAGTTTCCTGAAAGGCGTCGGATCCCAAAAGACTGGATGGAACCTGGCCGGTAATGCAAACGATCGGAGTGCTATCAGTTAGGGCATCTGCAATACCTGTGATAAGATTGGTAGCTCCAGGCCCTGAAGTAGCAAATACTACGCCTACCTCATTACGTACCCTGGCAAAACCCTGGGCAGCATGCATAGCTCCCTGCTCATGGCGTACCAATATATGATTCACTTGATCCATGTAGTTATACAGAGCATCGTATATGGGCATAATGGCTCCTCCCGGATAGCCAAATATTGTTTCAACACCTTCAGCTAATAAAGAGCAAATAACGGCTTCTGCGCCGGACATGGTTTTTTTTGCTGTGATGGTTTGTTTTTCGTTTACCAATGTTTCCATGATCTAGTTATCCGTAATACATCCTTGCGATGCTGATGAGACCGCTTTTGCATATTTATAAAGTATTCCCCGTAGTTCCTTCAACGGCGGGGCCTTCCAATTCACTCTGCGGCTTTCAATTACTTCAGGGGTAAGGTGAGCCTCCAATTTGTTATTGATAGCATCGATAGTAATGAGATCGCCATCTTGTAGTAAAGCAATCAGGCCGCCATCCTGAGCCTCAGGAGTTATATGTCCAACCACAAACCCGTGGGTACCGCCACTGAACCGGCCATCAGTTATCAGGGCCACGCTTTGTCCCAGGCCAGCCCCGATGATAGCCGCTGTTGGCTTCAACATTTCTGGCATTCCAGGGCCCCCCTTGGGTCCTTCGTATCGAATCACTACCACTTCACCGGATTGTACCAAGCCATCCCTTATTCCTTGATTGGCATCAAATTCACTGTTAAATACCCTGGCTTTTCCGGTAAACTGTTCTCCTTCTTTGCCGGTTATTTTGGCAACAGCTCCTTCGGTTGCCAAATTTCCATATAGTATTTGCAAATGACCCGAAGTTTTAATTGGATCATCTACCGGGTGAATTACATGCTGATCTTTTTTCAAATCTGGTAACTCAGATATATTTTCTGCCAGTGTTTTGCCAGTCACAGTAAGGCAATCACCCTTCATAAAACCTTCTTTCAATAGCATCTTCATAACCCCAGGTGTTCCACCTGCCATATGCAGATCTTCCATTAGATACTTGCCACTGGGCTTAAGGTCCGCCAGATAGGGCGTTCGATCACTGATTCGCTGAAAGTCTTCCAGGGCAAATTCCAATTCAAGTGATCTGGCGATCGCTAACAAATGAAGCACGGAATTGGTTGAACCACCGAGGGCCATTATCACTGTGAGCGCATTTTCCAGAGCATCTTTGGTAACAATGTCTCTGGGTTTGATGTCGTGCTGCAGCAGATAGTGAATGCTTCTACCAGCTTCTTCGCATTCACGTTTTTTTTCGGGGCTAACTGCAGGATTGGAAGCTCCATAAGGAAGGCTCATACCCATTGCTTCCAAGGCAGAAGCCATGGTATTTGCAGTATACATACCTCCGCACGCACCCGCGCCTGGACAGGCATTCAGGATCACACCTTTAAATTCAGCTTCTGAAATTTTCCCCGCGTATCGTTCACCAAGGGCCTCAAATGCTGAAACCACATCCAATTTTCGATTATTATATCTTCCGGAAGCAATGGTGCCGCCGTATACTACAATTGCGGGCCGGTTAAGCCGGCCAATGGCCATCATGGCGCCTGGCATATTCTTGTCGCATCCTACCACGGCAATCAAGCCATCATAGCTCTGTGCATTTACTACCGTTTCAATGGAGTCCGCTATTATATCTCTTGAAGGCAGTGAATAGCGCATGCCCGGGGTGCCCATGGACATACCGTCGCTCACGCCTATGGTATTGAATACCAGGCCGATCAGGTCCTTTTCACTGATACCTTTTTTGACCTGTTGAGCAAGGGTATTAAGGTGCATGTTACAAGGGTTGCCTTCATAACCGGTACTGACAATCCCAATCTGAGCTTTTGCCAGATCCTCGGTTTTTAGGCCAATTGCGTGAAGCATGGCTTGAGCCGCGGGCTGGGTGCTGTCCTGAGTTAGTCGTTTGCTATATTTATTGATTTCTTGCTCCAAAGTCTCGTTAATTATACCAGTGTGAAATCTCTATATTCGTTGTTTACTACTCTTTGTCGATACATTAGAAATAGGCTGTAGGCCACTGTATCTTCCCAATCCATGGTGAAGTCATGACCGCCGATTGATTTAATTCCAGCAATTTCAGCGGCAGTACCTGTAAAAAATGCAGTGTCCGCATCAATAAGCTCCTCTGCAGTAAATTTCTTTTCCACTACTCTATAACCCATTTCCCTGGCATAGCTGATCACGGTAGCTCTGGTAATCCCAGGCAAAATATCCCCAGCCGGAGGAGTATACAATATCTCATCTTTTTCATAGAAAAAATTCGCTCCAGGGCCTTCGGTTACATATCCATCAGAGTTCAAAAGTAATGCTTCATCGAAGCCCTTGGATTTGGCTTCCATAGTGGCCAGGATCATATTTGTATAATGACCACATATCTTTATATCCACAGGAATAGAATTAGCAGCGGGCTTTTCGTAACTGGAAACCATTACCTTAAGCAAGTCCTTCCCAAGGGACCTACCCCACTCCCAGGCTGCCATTAACAGATATACCTCCTTAGTTTCCGCCATGTTGGCTCCAAAACATACCATTGGTCTGATATAAGCATTGTTCAGATGGTTGGTTTTCAACAATTGATGGGCGATCTCAATTAGTTCTTCAGAGGTGTAATCTAACTCATTAGACATCATCGAGGTCGAATAGTGCAAACGGTCAAAGTGCTCCTTTGCTTTAAAAATCTGCGGTCCGGTACTGGTCTCGTATGCCCTAAGTCCCTCAAACACACCATTCCCATAATGGAGGGTCTGACTGAATAAATTGCCCATTGCATCGGTGGCCTTCAACCATTTCCCATTTAAAAATAAAACCGAGTCCCTATTAAAATACATGTTATATATTCATCCAAATTCTTCGAAAACCTGAGACCAAAAAAAAACGCCATCCCGAGTCGGAATGGCGTTGTTTTTGTATCTCTCGGATCACCTATACCATTCCTTTTCCAGTGTCCTAAGTAGTACACTAGTAATGACAACAGAAGTAATGATAGAAGTACCTGTCATGGTTCTTTTTTAGACCAAAAGTAAATTTATACATTTTTATTTTCATTATCAAAGTACTTCATAGAGTTTTTGCGTTGGCATGGGCAGTTGTTTGTATAAATCGAGCTACTGCATCTCCAACTTCACTGGTGCCAAAACCACTGTCCGGGCTAAGATCTTCAGTTAATATTCCTTCTGAAATACACCTTTCCACTGCTTCACCAATACAGGCAGCTTCTTCCGTCATGTTGAGAGAATACTCCAGCATCATAGCCACCGATAAAATTGCTGCCATTGGATTTGCCCGATTCATGCCAGTAACTTCCGGATATGATCCATGAATAGGTTCAAAGAGTGATAATTCAGCTCCCAATGAAGCCGAAGGAAGCATTCCAAGGGAACCGGTAATTACTGAGGCCTCATCGGTAATTATGTCCCCAAACATATTTTCCGTTAAGATCACATCGAATCGACCTGGGTTTTGAATCAGTTGCATGGCCGCATTGTCCACGAACAGGTGGTCGAGTTTAATATCCGGGAAGCTCTGGGCAAGTTGATTAACGGTTTCCCTCCAGAGTCGACTGGTAGCTAATACATTGGCTTTATCAACCAACGTTACTTTTTTATTTCTTGAACCCGCCGCTTCAAAAGCCAGTTGAGCAATTCTGATAATTTCCTCAGTAGAATACACACAGGTATCAAAAGCCTTTGACCCATCTTCACTTCTTCCCCGAGGCTCTCCAAAATAAATCCCTCCGGTTAGCTCTCTAAATACTACAAAGTCTATGTCTTTTACCCGGTCTTCCTTCAGGGGGGATATATGTAGCAGTTGCTTATAGCTTTTTACCGGCCTGACATTAGCGAACAGACCTAACTGTTTTCTCATGGCCAGTAATCCTTGCTCAGGACGAACCTTTGCCGAAGGATCATTGTCGTATTTGGGATCTCCGATGGCTCCAAATAGAATGGTATCTGCGTTGAGACAAAGGTTTTTGGTTTCCTCTGGAAAAGGGTCACCGGTGGCATCAATGGCCGCAGCTCCAATCAAACCGTGGTTTAGCTGAAATTGATGTCCAAAACATTCTTCAATTGCTTTCAGTGATTTTAACGCCTGATCAATGACCTCTGGCCCAATTCCATCTCCTGGCAGTACCGCAATGGTTGATTTCATAATTTATACTTATCTACTAGTTTGTTCGTAAGCAATTATCTGATCTTTTTGGTCGATTAAAAAATCTATGTCATCGAATCCCTGAAGCAGGCAACTCTTTTTGTATGCATTAATTTCAAACCCAATGGTTTGCTCAGTACCAAGGATAACTAATTGTTGATTAGCGAGATCCACGGTTACCTGTAATGACGGATCTTGTTCCAAAGCAGAGAACAGCTGCTGAATAAAATCTTCGGGTAACTGTACCGGAAGCAATCCATTATTCAATGCGTTGTTCTTAAATATATCTGCAAAGAAACTGGACACTACTACTCTGAATCCATAATCGTACAAAGCCCAGGCTGCGTGCTCGCGGCTAGAACCACAACCAAAATTTTTTCCTGCTACTAAAATCTCCCCCTTTACTCCAGCTTGATTTAGTATGAATTCAGGCTTTTGATTGCCTTCAGCATCGAAGCGCCAGTCCCGGAACAAGTTGTCACCGAATCCATCCCTGGTAGTTGCTTTTAGAAAGCGTGCAGGAATTATTTGATCAGTGTCAACATTTTCTGCTGGCATAGGTACACAGGTAGAAGTTATGGTATTGATCGGCTTCATTGTTCAAATTATTTCTCTTACATCGGTAATACATCCGGTCAAGGCGGTGGCTGCTGCGGTAAGGGGGCTGGCCAAAATAGTTCTGGCCCCCGGTCCTTGTCTGCCTTCAAAATTTCTATTACTGGTTGAGACACAATACTCGCCAGGAGGAATTTTATCCTCGTTCATCCCAAGGCAGGCGGAACATCCCGGCTGACGCAGCTGGAACCCGGCTTCTTCCAGTATTTGATCCAACCCCTCCTGCTTCGCCTGCAACTCCACCTGCTTGGAACCGGGAATCACCATTACCTGAACATGAGATGACTTTTGCTTCCCGTTTACCAGGGAGGCCACTAATCGCAAGTCTTCAATTCTGGCGTTAGTACAACTGCCAATGAATACATGATTGATTTGCTTTCCTAATAATTGCTCACCGGCTGTCAGGCCCATATATTCTAAAGCTTTTTGGTTATCGGGTTCATTGGGTATTCGATCAGTGATTTTCATACCCATTCCCGGATTGGTACCGTAGGTAACCATAGGCACAATATCAGCAGCATCAAATTTATAGGATGCATCAAAAGTAGCATCAGGGTCAGTGTACAGTTCTCCCCATTGTTTCAGGTAATAATCCCAGGCAACACCCTGAGGAGCAAACTTTCGCCCTTTCAAATATTCGAATGTGGCAGCATCCGGGGCAATCATACCGCCTCGGGCCCCCATTTCGATACTCATATTACAGATGGTCATTCTGGCTTCCATCGACAGTCCGCTAATGGTTGAACCTGTGTATTCTATAAAATGACCGGTAGCGCCACTGGTGGAAATTTTAGAGGCTATATAAAGAATAATGTCTTTGGAAAGAACCCCTGCATCCAAAGGACCATTAACCTCGATTTTCATACACTTTGGTTTATCTTGGAGTACACATTGAGTGGCCAGTACCTGCTCAACTTCACTGGTCCCTATTCCAAAAGCCATGGCACCAAAGGCCCCATGGGTAGAAGTATGACTGTCACCACAAACAATGGTCATCCCTGGTTGGGTAATCCCAAGCTCAGGTCCAATTACATGTACTATACCCTGATATTGGTGTCCTAAACCATAGAGTTCTACGCCGAATTCCTTACAATTATCGGTCAATTTTTGGACTTGAAATCTAGATAATTTATCCTTTATAGGTAGATGCTGATCGATAGTAGGTACATTATGATCCGCAGTGGCTATGGTTTTTTCAGGCCTGAACACACCAATACCTCTTCTTCGTAGTCCTTCAAATGCCTGTGGGACTGGTCACCTCATGAATTAAATGCTTGTCAATATAAATCATACAGGGGCCGTCCTTGATTTGGGTTACTACATGTTTGTCCCAAACTTTTTCAAATAAAGTCTTCGCTGACATCTCTTTTAAGTTACTCGATTATTTAATACTTGGGGTTAAATAGGCGCTCAACAATTCTTTCAAATCCTGGTCTTTCACCAATTTGATACGGTCTGCCAATTCCAAAAACCGCTCGTATATAATATCCTTTTGGTCTTCGGGAATTTCGATCCCAATTTTCTGAATACGATAGTTCAAGGCAGCCCTTCCACTGCGTGCGGTAAGTACGATGGTAGATTGGTCTACGCCAACTTCTTTAGGGTCCATGATCTCATAGTTTTCCCTGTTCTTTATCACTCCGTCCTGATGAATCCCAGAACTGTGCGAAAAAGCATTGGCACCTACAATCGCCTTATTGGGTTGAACCGGCATACCCATGGTATCTGACACTAAGTGACTGATGGGGTTTAATTGTTCGGTGACTATCCCTGTAGTATATGGAAGCCAGCGATGCTTGCGCATGATCATCACTACTTCTTCCAAAGAGGTGTTTCCGGCCCTTTCACCGCATCCGTTTATGGTACATTCAATTTGCCGGGCGCCATTCTGAACACCAGCTATAGAATTCGCAGTTGCCAGTCCCAGATCGTTGTGGCAATGAGTGGAAATAGTAACGTGTTCGATCCCTTTCACATGATCCACCAGATACTTTATTTTTTGTCCATATTCCTCCGGCAGACAATAACCGGTGGTATCAGGGATATTTACCACGGTGGCACCTGCTGCTATAACCTTTTCAATAATCTCGGCAAGGTATTCATTGTCGGTGCGACCAGCATCTTCTGCGTAAAATTCCACGTCCTCCACATACTTCTTAGCCAGTTTTACTGCAGCTACTCCACGTTCAATCACCTGCTCCCTGGTTGATCTCAGCTTGGTAAAGATGTGCTGGTCTGAAGTTCCTAAGCCGGTATGGATCCGGGGTTTGGCGGCATTCTCTAAAGCTTCCACAGCCTTGATTATGTCTTTCTCCACAGCCCTGGAAAGTGCACATATGGTTGGCTCTTTCACATTATCGGCAATCGCTTTCACCGATGCGAAGTCACCCGGACTGGAAATAGGAAAACCAGCCTCGATCACGTCCACTCCCAACTGTTCAAGGGCTTTTGCAATTATTACTTTCTCCTCTTTGTTCAGGCCACAACCGGGAACTTGTTCACCGTCCCTTAAAGTAGTATCAAAAATATTTACCTTCTTATCCATAATTACAAAGTACAAAGAGTACTACTCTTTAGTAAAGTTAAAGTTACCCGTGGGCTCAGGGATATAAAAATCAAATAATTCATTAATTACGAATCCTAAATCATGTATTTTCTTTAAATATTACTTAAATTAGTATTTATCGATATTTTATTTACTTTATAATTACGATGTCTAACGATAATAACTTAGGGCTTTTTCGCTTAATAAAAGGGTTGTCGGGAAGCGAAAAGCGTTATTTCAAATTGTTCGTATCAAAAGAAGGCAATTCCTTCAACAAGAAGTTTATGCGCCTCTTCGATCTTATGGATCATCAATTGGTTTATTCGGAAGAAGAGATTCTCAGAAAAGAACCTGGTTTTAAAAGGACCCAGATGTCCAATTTAAAAGCGCATCTGTATAAACGAATTTTGCAAAGTCTGAGAATGTTTGACAATAGTAGTGTGCGGGACATTCGAATACGGGAGTTTATTGATCACGCTCAAATCCTCTATAACCGCTCTCATTATGATCAATGTGTTAAGATGTTGCAAAAAGCCAAGAAAATGGCTCACAAGCATCATAATCTGGAGTTGTTATTGGAAATATACAAATGGGAAAAACAAGTGCTCTCCCAGACAGTTGGTAAAGGAAACCAGGAAAGAGTCAATACCATTATTACCCAGGTTCGCAACATCAATAATCGCATCAATAATATTAATTCCTTTTCAAATATACTGGTAAAACTGAATGCCCTTTACCTGCGTAAGGGATTTGTAAGAAACCAGGGAGATTTTGAAAAAGTAACCAAAATCCTAAAACAAGAACTCCCAAAGTATCAAGAAAAATCACTCAGTTTCTACGAAAAACTCCATTTATACAATCTATTTGTTGATTACTACTTCTTTATTCAAGATTTTAAAAAAGGGTGCATCCACGCCCAAAAATGGGTGGATTTGTTCGAAGACAACCGACAGATTCCTGAATACCTGGATCTTTATTTAAAGGGGTTGAACCATCTGATGATTGCCCAATATAAGCTGATGCGGTACACCGATTTTATCCAGAACCACCGACGCATGAAGAACATCCCTCAATTGAAGGGGGTGGAACTCGACGCCAATATTCAACTCAAGCTTCAAAAGTATATTTATTCGCACTTGTTCAATAAATTCTTTATGTTGGGTGACTTCGAAATCGGAGTAATTCTGTTTGCCAAGATCAAACCACGACTTGAGGAGTTTATTCAGCAACTGGATAAACATTCACGATTGATCATGTATTATAAAATTGCCTGTCTTTATTTTGGGAATGGCAATTTCAACCAGGCCATTAAATGGCTTAATCGTATTATTAATACTGAGAATGAGGACATAAGAGAGGACGTGCATAGTTTTGCCCGAATCATTAATCTTATATGCCATTTCGAACTGGGCCATGCAGATGTTATCCCTTATTATTTAAGATCCACATACCGCTATCTGTCCAAGAAGGACGATTTGCAGCAGTTCCAAAACTATATATTGAGTTTTATTAAACAGTTGGAGGGAAACATGACACAAATTGTTTTGATAAAACAATTCCAGAATCTAAGAGATCAGCTGTTAACATTGGTGGACAGTCCTTATGAGAAACGGGCTTTTATCTATTTTGATATTATATCATGGCTGGAAAGCAAAATTCAGGGACGTAAAGTGGAAGCAATCATTAAAGAAAATGCTCAGGTGTTAATTGCTGAACAAGAGGCTGCGTGATAGAATTTATTAATTATTTCTGCCAAAATTTGTAACAAAGAAGATTTATTGCTTAACATTGTATCTAATACAAGCAACAATGAAGTTATTCATCAGTACATTTTACTTTTACTTTTTTAGCCCCAGAATCGGGATTATGGAGTAGTGTATTGAAAAAAAATACTAAGAACTCATAAAGTCCCGGCATTTACCGGGACTTTTTTTATGCTATGAATGAAAAATTGAATATCGCCATTCAGGGAGCTGCTGCCTCTTTCCACCATCAGGCGGCGGACCTCTATTTTAATGGGCAAACCGTTGAAATTCGGGAGTGCCGAAGTTTCGAACAGGTATGTGAAGCCCTGAATCAAGGCAAGGTAGACTTTGCCATGATGGCCATTGAGAACACCTTTACCGGGAGTCTTCTGCCCAACTATGGATTACTACAAAACTATCCATTACACATCATTGGTGAACAATATCTTCATATTGAGCAGCAGCTGATGGCCATTCCAGGTCAGGAATTAAAAGAAATAGAGTTCATTCATTCCCACCCCATTGCACTGAATCAGTGTAATATATTTCTGGAAGACCACCCTCAAATGATAGCCATTGAAAAGTATGACACTGCCGGAAGCGCCCGTGACATTAAGAAAGAGGAGTTGATGGGAGTTGCTGCCATTGCCGGGGCCCCAGCTGCAGAGCTTTATGGACTGGAAATACTGGCCAACAATATCGAAAACCTAAAACAGAATCAAACAAGGTTTCTAGTACTTAGCCAGGACGGAAAGGAAGCTGTAAAAAATCCCAACAAGGCCTCTATCTGCCTTGAAGCAGCACACAAAGTTGGCTCTCTGATGGAAGTATTGCAGGTATTTCATATAAACCTGATCAATATCACAAAGATCCAATCTGTTCCGATACTGGGTAAACCCTATCAATATCAGTTTCACCTTGATTTGGAATGGGGAGAAGAAACCAATCTTCAAGGCGTTATGAAGGATTTACAGAAATGCACTTTTTCATGTCGCGTGCTGGGAACATACAAAAAAGGATTAAAGGACAATGATTATACCGACAGCCAAAAGACTACAGCAGGTAGAGGAATACTACTTCTCTAAAAAACTGCAGGAAATCAGAAGGATGAATGCTTCTGGGGATGACGTTATCAATCTTGGTATCGGCAGCCCAGATATGCCACCTGCGCCTGAGATAATTGACACTTTAGCCCAATCAGCCAGGGAAGAAGGCAATCATGGTTATCAACCTTATCGAGGTATCGCAGAGCTTCGACTAGCAATGTCTCAATGGTATCAACGTACTTATGGAGTAGTGTTGGACACAGACAGGCAAATCCTTCCCTTAATTGGATCCAAGGAAGGAATCTTTCTTATTTCCATGGCTTTTCTAAATCCAGGTGATGAAGTTCTAATACCAAACCCGGGGTATCCTGGTTATTCAGGTGCCACTCAATTGGTAGGTGCGGTTCCTGTTTCGTATACACTTGACGCCAAAAATCACTGGCAGCCAAACTGGGAATTTCTTGAAAATCTTGACACCTCAGGGGTAAAACTTATGTGGATAAACTATCCTCATATGCCCACTGGTGCTCTGGCAAATGTGCAAACATTTAGACGGCTGATTAAATGGTGTAAAGAAAGGACAATTTTACTTTGCCATGACAATCCATACAGCCTGATCCTGAACCCTCTGCCACCACTTAGCTTACACTCGGTCCCTGGTTCATTCGGTGTGGGCCTGGAGCTAAACTCTTTAAGCAAGGGACAACACATGGCCGGCTGGCGGGTTGGAATGCTAACGGGAAATTCCAGCTACATCGATGCGGTTGTTCAGGTTAAAAGCAATATTGACAGTGGGATGTTTAAAGGCATCCAGGAGGCTGCTGTAACAGCCTTACAACCCAATAGTTCGTGGCACCATACCCAAAACCATATCTATGGGAATAGAAAAGCCCTGGTCCAACAACTAATGGATTTAATCAAATGTAAGTATGAAAGCGATACAGCTGGTCTGTTTGTTTGGGGTAATGTACCTGATGATGTTGATACCCTGTCTTTTACCGATCGAATTTTAAAAGAAGCTAAAGTTTTCATGGTCCCAGGTCAGGTATTTGGTGACCAAGGAAACCAGTACGTCAGGGTGTCATTATGTGTAACTGAAAAAAGAATAAAAGAAGCAATAAGTAGAATCAAGGAACTACAAAACGCAATTAAAGCATGACAAATATAAACATGAACCTCGTACCAATAGATAAGTGGGGACTGTCGGATCAGTCGCCCTTGATAATTAGCGGACCCTGCAGTGCGGAAACACCGGAGCAAGTGATGCAAACTGCCAAAGATTTAAAGAAACACACGCCTCAGGTTACAGTGTTTAGGGCCGGCGTATGGAAGCCAAGAACACGTCCCAATAGTTTTGAAGGGATTGGTATAGAAGGCCTTTCATGGCTTCAACAAGTAAAGGCTGAAACGGGATTACTGACCTCGGTGGAAGTAGCCAATGCAAATCACGTGTACGAAGCTTTGAAGCATGGGATTGATATACTTTGGGTAGGCGCCAGAACCACGGTAAATCCTTTCAGTGTGCAGGAAATAGCCAATGCTTTAAAGGGTGTAGATGTGCCGGTCATGGTAAAAAACCCAATAAATCCGGATCTGCAATTGTGGCTTGGGGCAATTGAGCGCATTCATCAGGCGGGTATTACCCGGCTTGGGGCCATCCACAGGGGCTTTTCTTCAGGGCAAAATGGTCGGTTCCGGAACGCTCCTCAATGGAAATTGCCGATAGAACTAAAAAGGTTACTGCCTGATCTTCCGATGATCTGCGATCCCAGTCATATTTGTGGAAAACGCGACCTGCTGCTTGAAATTTCACAAAAAGCATTAGATCTTGCTATGGATGGATTGATGATCGAAGCACATATTAACCCGGATGAGGCCTGGAGCGATAAAGATCAGCAAGTGACACCTGAGGCATTGGCCGAACTTCTTAACCAACTTAAACTGAGAAAACCGGAAGGTGAGGGTCTGGAATCCGTGGATTTCTTAGGCCTTTTTAGAGATGAGATCGACTTGATTGACCTGGAAATACTGGACACCATTGCCAGACGGGCTAAGGTAGTTGAGAAAATTGCTGAATACAAGAGGGAGCATAAAATGACTATCCTACAGGTAAGTCGATGGGATGAGTTATTGAAAGATCGGTTGGCGACAGCTAAAAAACTGGGACTTGATGAAAAATTTTCCAAAGAGCTGTATCAGCAAATACACCTGATGTCTATCCGAATCCAGACCAAAGTGATGAACGCGAAGAAAAGTTATAAGTTATGAGTTATAAATTATGAGTTGGATTAATCGCTTAGCGCTTAGCGCCTGGCGCCTAGTGGGTTGCGGCTCGCTGGTTGCAGTCCTTTGCTCTTGTGGAGAGAATGTAACTCAAGAGGATACACGTACTCCATTTTTGGTAGTGCTGGGGATTGCTCAGGATGCTGGTTTTCCTCAGGCACAATGTCGTAAAAAATGCTGTCTGGCGGTTTGGGATTATCCCGAACAACATAAAAAAGCAGCCTGCCTTGGATTGATTGATCTTGATCTAAATAAATACTGGCTTTTTGAAGCTACTCCTGACTTCAAAGCACAAACACGATGGATTGAGTCGCAATGGGAAGTGGAACTTGCCGGGGTGTTCCTAACACATGCACATGTAGGTCATTATACCGGATTGACCCAATTGGGCAGGGAAATAACCGGCGCTTCCAACATGCCGGTCTATGCCATGCCCAGGATGAAGCAATTTCTCGAAGAAAACGGGCCCTGGGATCAATTGGTAGAATTGAAAAATATCAAGTTGGTACCATTACAGGCTGATTCTACCCTTCAAATATCTGAACATGCTGCCATTACTCCCTTTCTGGTACCTCATCGGGATGAATATAGTGAGACCGTGGGATATAAGATCGTTGGCGAAAATAAGAAGGTAATTTTCATTCCTGATATTGACAAATGGCAGAAATGGGTGCGGGATTTAGGTAAGGAAGTAACCCAAGTTGACCTGGCATTCATTGATGGTAGTTTTTATAAGAACGGAGAATTGGGTGGTCGGGACATGTCCACCATCCCCCACCCCTTGGTGGTAGAGAGTATGGCCCTATTAAATGACCTTGAATTATCAGACCGGGAAAAAGTGCACTTTATCCATATGAATCATACCAATCCCCTACTGCAGGAGCACAGTGCGGCTCAAGATTCTGTAACAGTTCAAGGTTTCCAAGTAGCAAAGGAAGGGGCAGTTTTCCCAATATAGTAGAATTAGGAATTATTTTGGTGGATAATCAAATCTTTCAAAACACTGGCGGAGTAAATAAGATATCCACCCTGCGATTACTCATACGTCCAATATAAGATTCATTGTCAAAGTACGGATTGAACTGGCCATTATTTTTTATTAATACTTTCTCCTTGGGTATCTTTTTCTCAATTAACTGATACAATACTGCTTCACTTCTCATTTTGGATAGCCATTCATTATAAGCTGCGCCTCCAATATTGTCGGTATGGCTATTTATAGAAATTTGGTAGTTTTCAAGATATGGTAATGAATCCAGAAATTTACCAATGGCATTCCGTTGTGGTTCATTTATATAATAGCTTCCGCCCCCAAAATAGATACTGCGTATAATCTCATGCTCCTGGGACAGTCCCGGCAACCAGAATAAACAACAAAACCCAAATACCCACTTTTTCATTGAACAGGCTTTACCCTAAGATAACGAATTTCATATTTTATATGTTTCCAATTGGTCAATTAATATCTAAATAGAGGGCCACGGTGAGTTGGTGAGTTGGTGAGTTAATTATTTTTTACTTACTAGTAAGTTTGTTTATATTTGCATATGGCTATTAGGGGAATAACCAAAAGAAAGATACTTGATCTGGCTGAATCATTATTACTACGTAGAGGGTACAATGCGTTTAGTTACCATCATCTTTCACAGGAGTTGGGAATTAAGAATGCCGCCATACATTATCATTTCCCCACTAAAGAGGCCTTGGGTTTACAGATCATTGAACGCACCAGAGATCGTTTTAATAAATGGACCAACCAGCCCGAACACCGGATTTTACCAACCAAAGATCAATTTGATTGGTTTATAAAAAGCTATCAGTACAACCTTAATTCGAACAATCGCGTGTGTTTGATAGGTACGCTGGCTACAGATTATTACACTATACCTGTTTCCATGCAAACTGCTATTCACAAACTTTCCTATGAGGTTCAAAATTGGACTTCACGATTATTGGAAAACGGCAGGCAAGTAGGAGCATTGAGTTTCGAAGGGAGCGGTCAGGATAAGGCCCTTAACATAATCAGTAGTTTGGCAGGCTCGCTGCAATTGGCCAGATTACTAGGTAATGAATACCATTATCGAGTGGTAAATCAAATATATATTGACTTAAATCTTACTTAGTAGTAAGTATAATATGGAGTTAAAAAGAGTAGTAATAACAGGGATGGGGGCACTGACCCCGCTTGGTAATAGCTTGAACAGCTTTTGGACCAATTTGATTAATGGCACCAGCGGTGCAGGTCCGATCACAAAATTTGATACCAGTTTATTCAAAACCAAATTTGCCTGTGAATTGAAGGGCTATGAGCCTGCAGATTATTTCGATCGCAAAGAGGCCCGAAAAACAGACCCATTTACCCAATATGCATTGATTGCCGCTGATGAGGCCATCCAGGATGCGGAACTGGAATTTACTTCACTTGATACACACAGGTGTGGAGTGATCTGGTCGTCAGGAAACGGAGGCATTTATACTTTTGATCAGGAATTAAAAGCATTTGCAGCTTCAGGCGGGCATCCGCGATTTAGTCCTTTTTTTATCTTAATTATCCTGATCGATACTCCCTCAGGTGCCATTAGTATCAAATTCGGATTAAAAGGGGCAAATTATTGCCCGGTTAGTGCCTGTGCTTCCTCGACTACCGCTATCATTGATGCTTTTAACTACATTAGATTGGATAAAGCAGATCTGATGGTCACCGGCGGGTCTGAGGCACCGATTACAGAATCAGGGATCGGTGGGTTTGGCGCCATGAAAGCACTTTCCACCAGAAATGATTCACCACAGACGGCCAGCCGACCATTTGACAGAGACCGGGATGGATTTGTGATGGGTGAAGGGGCCAGTGCCCTAATATTGGAGTCACTGGACCATGCTTTGGCCAGAGGGGCTACTATTTATGGCGAAGTATCAGGTGGTGGAATGACTGCAGATGCATACCATCCCACCGCAACCCATCCGGAGGGTGTTGGTGCGCTTAAAGGAATGGAACTAGCCCTGGAAGAAGCCAATATCCAACCAGAATCTTTGGATTATATAAATGCACATGCAACTTCTACTCAGATAGGTGATCTGTCTGAGTTGTCTGCCATAAGCAAATTACTTCCCAATGGTTGTAACACCTGGGTAGGAGCTACCAAATCTATGACCGGCCATTTATTAGGTGCCGCCGGAGCAATTGAGGCCATGATATGTACTTTATCGATTTACCACGACATCATTCCCCCTACCATAAATATTGAAAACCTTGACCCGGCTGTACCATCCACTTTAAAGATCCCCATCTCAGGCAGCATATCACAAACGGTTAACTATGCTATGAGCAACACCTTCGGTTTCGGAGGTCATAACGCCACGGTAGTTATTAAAAAATATGAATAATGAGAGAGGGCACCAGTCCGGAGACTCGCGCGATACCAAAATCAGGATTTAAAGAAATCCCAGAACTTGCCATCCGATGAAGGCTTTTGATAGTCTTTAAACTTCAATATGAAACATGCCCCTTTTCCCGGTTCTGTATCACAGCTTAAGGTACCACCCATGGACTCCGTAAATTTTCGAACGATAGTCAAACTCAAATCAGAGGCATTCTTAATATGCACTTCTTCCATTGGCTCGGGGTTGGTAAGTGGTTTGAGCGCCTCAGTTGACAGCCCAGGGCCTTGATCAGATACTATAATATTCAGAAACTCGTCTGCTTCCTGAGTCTTAACCAAGACTTTCTTCCCGGCCGTTGAAAATTTAATGGCGTTACCCACTAAATTTTCTAAAATTTGGTGGGTGTAAACGCGATCCAATTTAACCAGATAGGGTTCAATTTTAAACTGTAGTTTTACCCCCTTTTCATGGGCCACTTCATCGAATTGTTGGGACAATTCTTCAGTCACTTCTGCCAAGTTAAACTCTGAAATATTTAGTTCTTTCTCCTTAGGTAGTTTAGACTTTACAGAAAGAATGCGATCGATGCGATCATTCATCCTCCACAAAGAGCTGTTTAATCGCTCTATGTACTCTGAAAGGTCCGGAGTCCGTTCAGCTAATTCCTCTTTAAGGGACTCGCTTATACTTATAGTACTTGTTAAGGTATTCTTTAGTTCATGGGCCAGTATACGCATGATCTTGTCTTTCTCTTCGCTTACTTCTGACAGGTAAGCATTCATTTTTTGGATCTCGCGCTTTTGCTCTTGAATTTCATTATTATTCTTGACCAATTGCTCTTGCATCATATTAAGATTACGCAATCGTTTAATAAGCTCCTTCAGCACCGCGTCCTTGAGGTTCGGATGTTTCTCCATTATGACATTGAATCGTTCGCGACTCAATTGCAGCAACATGGTAGGTTGGGTAGCAGTCACTGACGCGCTGCGCATAGTGCTATCGATAAGTGTGTATTCACCAAAATACTCACCTACTATAAGGGTAGCCAATATCTGCTCGCCATCGTGGACCATGACCGCTCCACGGGTAACCAGAAACATGCTGTCGCCATCATCGCCTTTGCGGATTATGGTATGGTCCTTTTGAGCTTCTACCTCCTGTAATTCTGATGCTAATTGCTGCAACACCGTTTCCGGAAGCTCTGCGAATAGCGAGATACGTTGTAAAGCCTGGGCCTGAGTTGAAAGTTGTAAGGTGCTCATAGCGTCAATTTACCAAATAGCAAGCAGTACTCAAAAAAACCATTACTCAACAAGACTCAAATGCTTTGCCTGATTTTGAAACTCATACAGTTTTTGATAATACTCATCTGCCATTCGATCTGAATCGAAGTAGGGAACCACCTCCTGCAAACTATTAGCAACTATAGAATTCCATTGCTCTGGGTGTTCATAGTACATCGGAAGGATGTCCTCTTCCAAAACATTCAACAAACTTTCAGCATCCTGTTGGTCCTGTTGATGATGCGGAAGTGTGTGGTCTACTAAAGGTACAACGAAGCAATTTTCTCTGTGTCGGGCGAATTCCAGGAACCAGCCATCCTGAGTGGAGAAATTTACAGCTCCATTCATTGCTGCGGTCATGCCGCTGGTACCAGAGGCTTCTCTGGATATCCTTGGGTTGTTCAACCAAATATCGGCACCCCTTTTACACATTAAAGAAAGCCATAATTCGTACCCGACCAGGATTGCGCAATTCATGAACTCTTTGTTCATGTAAACCAGGTTATCAAAGGTACTGATAGCCCCGTAGTCCGTTGGATAGGGTTTCCCAGCCCAAATAATCTGTATAGGACGTTTCTTATCAGTTACCAGTCTCTTAAAGCGATCGAAGTCTGAAGTAATCAGATCGGGGCGTTTGTACTCTGCAAACCGCCTGGCCCAAATGATGGTCAAAACATCAGGATCCATAATCTTTCCCGTTTGATCGGCCACAACTTCAAAAAACTTTCTTTTCAAGGTTTTCTTTCTGGTCTGTATGGCTTCAATGTCACCCCGTTCCAGGTATTTATACAATCTCTTATCCGACCAGTATTTTTGGTTTTGGGCGTTGGTTATGGAAATGATCTGGCAGATATCTTCTTCTTCCGCCCACATTTGCCTGGCAACCTCTCCGTGTTTTTTGCTCACACCATTGGCTATTTTACTCAATCTAAGCGCCGCAAGGGTTTGATTAAATACAGTTCCTTGTACACCGGTGATTTCCTTAACCACAGATGGTTCAATACCATTGAAAAACCCCATTTTTTCTAACAAGCTGTATTCATGTGTTTCATTTCCAGCCTGTTCCGGAGTATGAGTGGTTAGCACCATATGATCCTTTACTGCCTTCACCGACTCAAATTTATTATAAAGATAATAAGCAGCTGGAAGTGCGTGGGCTTCGTTTAAATGGTAAACTGTGGGCTCAAATCCCAAGATGTCCAATAATTTGGCTCCTCCAATGCCCAAAACTATGTATTGTGCAATCCTGGTAGCTATATTTGAGTCATACAACCGATGGCAGATGGTATGTGCCAAATAATCGTTCTCCGGCAGATCTGTGGTTAATAAAAATATGGGCGCTGATCCAAAGATAACGGGATCCAAATAGAATGCTTTCACTTTGACCATGTGCTGATTAACCATAATGTCGAAAGTAATATCCGTGTCCTCGAGGAAAGAATATATCTTCTCCTGGAACAAGACCTCCATGGACTTATCCGCTTTCCTGATCTGATCATAGTAACCCTTTTTCCATAGCATACCTATACCGATCACCGGTTGTTTTAAATCATAGGCGCTTCTCATGTGGGATCCTGCTAAAAATCCAAGCCCTCCGGAGTAAATCTTTAATGCCTGGTCAATGGCAAACTCCATACTGAAATAAGCAACCTTTTCCGGGTACTTAGGATTAATTTTATATGGGAAATTAAAGTTGAATATCTTACTCATATTAGTCTAAACTCTTGGTTTTCATAAAAACGCAATATACAAATTTGTGGGATTGTACGTTGGCAGTTTAAGCTCAGCTACACCAGTCGCAGGACTATATCAGTTAGTAATTTTGGTAGGCAGAAGATTTCCAGACAATCTCAATAGCTCAGTTTCTGCCAATTTTGTAGAAAATATTGAATCCAAAAGACGGCCATTGGCATCTACTAAACTCCGTTGGGCTTCCCGCAGCACCAAAAAATCACTGGCCCCCAGCCTAAATCGTTCAACAGCTATATCTTCATTTTCCTTAGCTACTTCAAGATTCTTTCTCTCAAGCGTCACTACCTGTAAACTGTTCTGGTAATTAATATAAGCCTTTCTTAGATCACCTTTGACCAATAGTCTTAGTTCGTTCAGAACCAGTAATGTGGTCTCATGCTCAATTTTTGTATTCTGTACTCTTCTATTGGTGTTATTGCCATCGAAAATATTCCAGCGGGCAGTCAGTCCGTAGTTTATCCCATCAAATACCGAAGACCTCAGCTGTCCAGCTTCATTATCCGAGCTCGAATAAGAGTATGCCACATCCAAAGAGATACTGGGATATCGATTGGCCTTTTCCTCTTTATATTCATAGTAGGCAATGTTATGATCCTGCATGGCTTTCAATAATTCAGGATTCGCCTGGTCTACTTTTATCTCCAGTTCGTGGTACAGAAGAGTAGAATCTACTTCAATTGAACGAACCACTTCCATTGGAGTGTCCACATTTTTACCCATGAGTATATTCAAATCCACCTTGGCATAATCAATTCGCTGCTGTTGCACTATTAGCCCAGTCCGATCGCTGTTGTAATCCACCTGCGCTGCCAGGTAGTCAACTTTTGAACTTTTACCCACCTGATAGCGGTTTTCAGCGAACTCCAGCCTGCTTCTGGAAACCTCCAGATTTTCTTCAAGCACCCTCAGCCTTTCCTGTTCCAGCAATACCTGATCGTATGCGTCGTTTACCTGGGCTACGGTATTCTGCACCACCTGCTGAGTATTTAATTCCCCCCAGCTCTTCATGGATGCTAACTTTTCCATGGTCATGAACATACCCAAACCATCGAAAATTGTCCAATTTAGCCGTGCCGCTGCATTAAGGCGATCAGATTTGGCCCAGTCCTTACTGACGCTAAATATGCCATCTTGGCCCTGAATATCCAGCTGAATGTTTTGCCGGGTGTAGTTCTTGTTAGCATCCAGATCAATCACCGGCAGCATGCCGGCATTTCCTGGTTGATGGTTGTTGTCAGTAATTTTCTGATCGTTCTGGGCAATCCTAATAGAAAAATTTTGCTCCAAACTATACCGAATGGCCTCCTCTAAAGTGAGTGCTTGCTGCCCGTGTAACTGCCAGCCGAGCGAAAAAATTAATGCAGATGCTAAAAATCGTATCTTTTTCAAAACCTCGCCAATCTTTTTTCTTTACTAGTGATGAAACTATAAACTGCAGGAATCACATACAATGTCAAAATAGTAGAAAAAATCAAGCCTCCAATTACCGTAAGCCCCATGGAAACCCGACTTTCTGCTCCTGCTCCCAAGGCCAGAGCGATGGGAAGTATACCGAGTATTGTTGATAAGCTGGTCATCAAAATGGGTCGAAATCTCTGGATAGCCGCGGATTGTATGGCCTGGCGTATATCTTCCCCCTGGGCCTTTTTCTGATTGGCAAACTCTACGATCAGGATGCCGTTTTTAGTAACCAACCCAATCAGCATTATGATCCCTATCTGACTAAATATGTTAAGCGTCTCACCAAACAATTTTAGTGTCAACAAGGCGCCGGCCATGGCCAGGGGTACGGTAAACATAATTGTGAATGGATCTCTGAAGCTTTCAAATTGTGCTGATAGCGCCAGATAAATAAGCACCAAGGCAAATATAAAGGCAAAGTAAAGGCTTGCGGTGCTTTCCTGGAATTCATTAGATGAACCTGAGAGCGCCGTTGAAAAATTCGCATCCAAAACTTCGCTGGCTATTTGCTCCATAGCCTCAATTCCATCCCCAACCGTCTTACCACGAACAGGACTAGCGGATACCGTCGCCGATACAAACCGGTTAAAGCGGTATAATTGTGGAGGGCTGCTTTCTTCCCTCAGTTTTACCAGGTTGTCTAACTGGATTAGTTCTCCTTTCTTGCTTCTAAGGTACAACGACTGTAGGTCCAGGGGGTCGTTGCGATTCTCCCTGGCCACCTGGCCTATTACCATATATTGCTTGCCATTCATTATGAAGTACCCGAATCGCTGACCGCTAAAAGCCAGTTGCAAGGTACGTGCAATGTCCATTACCGATACCCCAAGAAATCGGGCTTTGTCCCGATCGATCTCAATATTGATTTCAGGTTTATTGAACTTCAAGTTTAGACTGACAAAACTAAAGGTGGGATTGGCATAGGCTTTCTCCATGAATGCTGGCAGAATCTCCTTGAGTTTATCCAGATTCGGGGCCTGAATTACAAATTGTACCGGGAACCCGAAGAGCCCTGACTCACCCAATGACTGAGGTTGAATCACCATAGCCCTGGCTTTGGTCAATTTTTGGATGGATGGGGTAACTTCACTCACTATTTGCTGGACCGATCTTTCACGTGCTGAACGATCTTTTAACATCGCAAAAAGAAACCCTGAGTTTACCGAACTACTAGCCCCAAAATTTGGCGAAGTTACCGAGCCAATGAAGTCTCTTTCAGGAATCTGATCCATGGTGGTTCTGGTTACTTCATCCATGTATTGATCCATATACTCGAATGTCACACCCTCTGGGGCGGTGGCAATTACCATGAATGTATTCCGGTCTTCCAGTGGTGACAATTCACTAGGCAGCTGCCCATAAACAAGATAAATCAACAAAACGGAACCGGCCATTATTGGGAATGCCAACCATCGGTTTTTCATAAATAAATTCAGGCTCTGCTTATATTTTTCAGTCAACCAAATGAAAAAAGGTTCGGTCAGAGTATAGAATTTGGGTTGACGAGCACGCTTCTTCAATAAGCGGCTGCTGATCATAGGTGTCAGGGTCAAAGCAACAAAACTGGAAATTATAACCGCACCAGCGACCACCACGCCAAATTCACGGAAAAGTTTACCTGTCAAGCCCTCAAGAAAGACCAAAGGAAGAAAAACCGCAGCCAAAGCAATGGTGGTGGAAATTACCGCAAAAAATATTTCGTTTGTTCCCTTAATGCCCGCCTCCTTTGGTTGGAGCCCATCTTCAATTTTACTGTAGATATTTTCTAAAACCACAATGGTGTCATCAACCACTAATCCAATGGCCAGCACGATTCCTAACAGGGTCAAAACATTAATGGAGAAATCAGCGATGTACATGATAAAAAATGTACCTATTAATGAAATTGGGATAGTAAGCATGGGAATTATAGTGGTGCGCCAATCCCTTAGAAAAAGAAAAATTATACCCACTACTAAAATAAAGGCCAATAATATCGTCTGTTGCACCTCCTTAATTGAAGCTTTTATATACTGGGTACTGTCTAAATTGACTTTTGCAATAACATCCGGTGGTAGGCTATTTTTAATTGGTTCAAACCTTTTATAAAATTCTTTGGCTATCTCGATATGGTTGGAACCCGGCTGCGCTATAAGTATCGGCATTACCATGGGGATTCCATCCCGCTTCAGGATGGTCCGTAGATTTTCAGCCTCCAATTCTGCATGGCCAATGTCTCGAAATCTAACAATTCCACTTTGCCCCTCTTTTACTATTAGTTGGTTGAACTCCTCGGGAGTATTCAATCGGCCGCTGGTGCGTACAGTAAGTTCTGTATTTGCTCCTTCTACCCTGCCAGAAGGCAGCTCTACATTATTTGCAGACAAGGCATCCAGAATGTCCATTGGAGTCAGCCGGTAGGCCGCAAGCTTCAACGGATCCAACCACAACCTCATAGCATATCTTTTTTGTCCCCAAATACGGACCTGGGCAACTCCGGGTATGGTCTGCAGCCGCTCCTTTATTACATTTTCAGCTATCAAGCTAAGCTCAAGCAGTGAACGGGTATCACTTTGCAAACTGGTGATGATTATGGGCCAGGAGTCGGCATCAGCTTTGCTAACTACCGGAGGGTCGGCATCAGGCGGCAGAAATCGTAATGATCTGGAAACCCGGTCCCTGACATCGTTGGCTGCCCGTTCAAGATCTGCGCCAAGATCGAATTCAACAGTCACGGTACTACGACCATCGCGGCTTACAGAGGTCAATGTCTTGATCCCATCAATCCCGTTTACCAGGTCTTCAATAGGTTCTGTAATCTGAGATTCAATTATATCAGCATTGGCGCCGGTATAACTGGTCGACACCGTAATAACGGGAGGCTCTACACTAGGATATTCCCGTATGCCCAGATAGTTGAAACTCACCAACCCGAAAAGCACGATGACTATAGACATAACTATAGCCAAAACCGGACGTTGAATGCTAATACTGGACAGACTCATACTTATTCGGTTAGTGTCAGGTCTACACTGGACCCCGGCCGGATCTGAAGAATTCCGGAGGTGATTATGGTGTCTTGTGGTTGCAACCCTGAAATCACCTGAACCTGGCTTTCCGTTCTTATCCCAACTTCCACCACTTTGGACTCCACTGTACCGCTGCGGCTGATATAGATCTTATATCCACCGAGTTCAGGAATTACCGCCTCGGAGGGTACCATTAATGCCTCTTCCAAGGTACTGAAGATCAATTCCACTTTGGCAAATTGACCAGGCAATAGACTGCGGTCAGGATTGGGGCTCAGTGCACGCATTCGCAAGGTGCGGGTTTCGATGTCCACTTGTGGCTCCAAAGCATATATTTTTCCTGATCTCGGCGATTCCATAGCGTCTGTAATAAACCGGATCTCATCACCTACCTTCACTTTTTTACTGTATTTCTCTGGAACCGAAAAATCTATTTTGGCCGGATCGATACTAAAAAGCATTACTATGGGCTCATTCGGCGTCAGGTAGCTACCTACACTTATGTATCTCAATCCTACAGTACCGTCGAATGGCGCTCTGATCTTAGTCTTTTGGTATTTAGTTTGGAGGATCTTTATATCTGAAGCTACAGTATTCAACTCGGTCAAAGAGATGTCATATTCCTCCTGGCTTATTGCTTCTTTATCCAGTAAAGATCGCTGTCGAAATTCCCGTTCTTTCATCAATTGCTGGGTGTAACGCATCTTTTCAAGCTGGGCAATTATTTCGTCGTCATCAAGACTAACCAACAATTCTCCTTTACGGACCTCCGTGCCTTCTTTGAAGTGTATTTTCTCTACCATCGCGGAAATTTCGCTCTTCAATTCCACAGATTCATTTGCTACTATTGACCCGGTTACGGAAATTTTGTTATCAACCTTTTGTGGATTTACTACCACTCCACTGACCGGTATTTTAGCATTGTAACTAGCTGGAGCGGTTGTTTCAGCCCCTGCGCTGCTGTCCGCGAACAACCCCCATAGCGTGGGATTGATCAGATATATGATCCCGACACCAATCACAATAATAATTCCTAGTTTAAGCGATTTGCTCATAAAGCAGTTTATTCAATTCTACAATTTACGCACAATCAGGGTGAATCGGTAAAGGTTTTACCGGTAGATGGTAATTTGCTATTCAATTCTGGGCATTTATGGTCTTAATAAACCAAGAAAGATTTAGCTATATTTGGATATGTCACATGAAATTGTCGACACTACCTTAAGAAGCTTTAGAGTACGGCTTTCCGATGCCCTTAAAACGCTGCACGAACTGACTGAGCGTATCAACAGCCCGGAGCTTGCTCAAAACGCCAGTGATTTAAGGGAGCGGGTGCTGGAGCCGTTTATGTTTGTCATTGTCGGAGAAGTAAAATCAGGAAAGAGCAGCCTCATCAATGCCCTGTTAAATACAGGCACCGAAATTTGCAAAGTCGCGCCGGATCCTTGTACGGATACCATACAGCAGGTGTTGTTTGGCGAGGAGCAAACCGTGGTGGTAAATGAGTATTTGAAGAAGGTATATCATCCTGTCGACATTCTCAAGGAGATAGCGGTTGTCGACACACCAGGAACAAACACCATCATCAAGCACCATCAGGAAATAACCAAGCGTTTCATCCCGGTTAGTGACCTCATTGTTTTTGTGTTCGAAGCTAAGAACCCATATAGGCAATCTGCCTGGGAGTTCTTTGACTACATTAGCGCCGAATGGCGTAAGAAAGTAATTTTTATTCTTCAGCAATCGGATCTAATGGAACCAGATGATCTGATAGTAAACATCAAAGGAGTAGCCATACAGGCTGAGAAGAAAGGAGTTGTAGAACCCCATGTATTTGCAGTATCTGCTAAAAAAGCCCTTAATGGTGATTTGGAGAATAGTGGGATGGTTGAAGTTATCGATTTTATCCACGGTCACATCACCGGAGGCAGGGCCCCGTGGTTGAAGCTGGGAAATAATCTGGATACAGCCCGCGAAATTATGAAGAAAATTGGCACTGGGTTGGATGCCAGACAAAAACAACTTAATGAGGATCGCAGTTTCAGGAAAGAAATATCCGAGACCCTCTCACAACAAGGAAAGCGTTCAAAGAAACATGTTTATATGCTGGTTGAAAACCTGATTGCGGGGTATGACCGGATCACGGGCCAGGCTGAGAAGGACCTGGGTGGCGGATTGAGTTTCTTCACGCTGATAAAACGCTCATTTTTGTCAATTTTCACTAAGAGAGAGTCTCCTACTGGTTGGTTGACTGAGTTGACTGAAAAAATGGAGACAGATCTAAAACAAGAATTGACGGTAAAGGTCAATGAAGGAGTGGTTTCAGTGGCTGACAGTATTCAGCAAATGGCAAAAATGATTCAGCTGAAAATCCAAAACAGTAAAACTATTTTGAAAGCAGACCAGGAAATTTTCGCTGATATATCTGAAAAGAGGGTGCAGGTTATGCAGGATTTGCAAGAGGCATTCTCCAATTTCCTGAATCGAACAGAGAACTTTGTGGATGAAAGTATGATCCCAAAGGACGCTCAATTTACACCCGACCTGGCCAAAGGAGGAGGCCTGGCAGTCATTGGAGTAGTGATCGCCACAGTGACTAAAAGTATGGCATTCGATATTACCGGAGGTATTCTGTCAGCAATTGGGATTTTATTTGCGGGAATAACCGTAGGGCTAAAGCGACGCAAGGTAATGAGTAGTTTTACCGGGGAAGTAGCCAAAGGAAGGGAGTCCCTGGAAGAGGATATAAAGACCAAACTGGAAAAGTATGTGGATACTATTGAGCAACGAATTGATAATAATTTCCAGGAATTTGATGCCATGATTCAGCTTGAAGACCAGGAAATGAGTCTATTGACAGGAAAATACCAGACTGTCGACCAGCAGATTCAATCCATATGGGAGCAGGCGAATAGGGGAACAATTGAACAGCAAAATAATTGAATAACAGCAGAACAATTGAACAGTTGAGCGGTAGAACAATAGATTAATAGAATACCCCGATATGAGAACTGCAATCTCGGTGTGAGAGTTTTGTGATACTTAAAGTCTAGTTTTGAGGCAACAAATGGTATTTGTATATGAAAAATGTCTTAATCGTAGAAGATGACCCGGACATTCTCGAACTTTTACAGATTCATTTGAAGGACCTTGGCTGCAAAACTCAAATATCTTCAGACGGTGAAACTGGATTGCAGGCGGCCATTGATTTTCCATTTGATCTCATTGTCCTGGATATAATGTTACCAGGCATAGATTGAAGGAGTGGCTTTTTCTGTTGAAATAGTCTTCCGTAGCTTCATGCTACGGATAGCTGCAAAAAATTAAGCTGGATACTATCACAATTATTGCAGCCAAGATAGTATCTGTATTAAGATATCATCGTGATCTATACCGGTGACTGACTGCAGTTTTTTCGGAACGCCTAAATTAGTAAACACCCGATGCGGATATTCCAGCAATTTGTCAAGTTGACCCTGTTCGGAAATTATGACTCCTGTTGGGGTCTGCGGATTCACAATCAACACATTTTTTGGACTTAGAGCAGCTATCAAATCTGGCAGGTCATATTTATCAATTGCTCCAGATACAATCGAAGGGATGAAAGATGGTCTATAATCGGGTGCCTGGGCAATATCGGAGTAACTCAAAAATGGCTCTAGCATTGCTATCTTTTCAAGACTATTATTAAAAGTTGAATAGTGTAGTAATTCACTGGCCAGGGCACCCACAGAAAGGGCCGAAATCGATTCAATATCCTTGATGTCCGTTTTTACAAAGTTAACAATTCGAACCAGGTCTTCTGCCCGCATGGCCACAATGGACTTCCCGGTGAGGATTCCGGCAAACCACTGGTTGAAGGAAGTGTTATCCACGTAGGCATCACCCTTCAGGTATCCGGGACCGAGGCTGCCAATCCCTGGAAGATCAACAATCAGAACAGTATAGCCCTGTAGGACCAAATGATGAACCAATAGACCCTGATTGGCGGCATGGTCCATCCCCTGCTGGTCCAGAACCAGTACTAATTCGCTCCTGGTACTATTTATCGGTTTAAATAAGGCTACTGGCAGCTGGTAGTCCCCTCCCCCCGGTATCAGGTATTTTTCAATAACATATGCCTCTGTATTATAGCGCCCTGAAAAAATAGCCGGTCCAAAGTGTTTTGGAGGCTCAAATCCACTTAACTGCCTGGCAGCAGCAACCACCTTAGTTAAATGCGAGCTCCCTTGGTTTCGCGATGTTTCCAGTTGCTCCATCTGCTCCTGCACTACTTTTTTGTTTAAGGAAAATAGAGATTCCCCCTTTAATGAAGTAGCCAGCTGCCCGGTCTCGGTCGCCCACAGGTCCTGCTCTTCAAAAATTTCCACCTCTATGTCTCCAGGACTTCCGGGATTGTTCAAATACTTCTGAAAGAAAGCATACATGGCTTCCCGGTTTTTCTTGGTGCTGGTATGCACATCATCGTCCTCCACCATACTAATAAGCTCTTCCTTCCCAAGTCCCTTATAAAACTCCTGAACTTCCTTGAAAGTATCTCTGGCACCTTGTATGCTGAAGAAATCACCGGTGGTGGTGATCATAAGGCCAGGTTTGGGTGCCCTGACTTCAAGCAAGTCCGCATGATCAAGGCCCTCACTGATCATATGGAAAAGGTTTTGTTCGGCATCTTGTGGACCAATGGATTTTAGCACATACTCCATGCTGGTAATGAAACATTCAGGAGCAGCTGCCAGGATACGATCATCAAAGGCTGCGGTAAAAGCAGTCTGCGTCCCTCCACCGGATCTGCCGGTCATACCAATCCGATCTGGATCAATTTCCTTTCTGCTAAGCAGATAGTCTACGCTTCTGATACCATCCCATACGAAAAAGTTGGTAGGTGAATAACCTGAAATATAACATTGGGCCCCTGGGTAAGAATGTTCAATGGTGGCGCTGTTAAATCGACCCTTCTGCTGCTGTTTGTCATAGTATTGCAGGCGCTCACCCTGTCCAATTGGATCGAAGGCCAGCACCGCAAATCCTTTTTTCACCAGGTTAATGATTATATGTTGATAAGTTTCGCTACGAAATCCATTAGTGGTATGCCCGCTGGCATAAATAACCGCAGGCAGCTTCCCCTTCCTTTTTCTGGGTAGGAATAAAGCCGCAGTAACGTAATATCCGGGTATTGATTCATAAACCACTTTTTCCACCCGATAATCTTCCTTTTTTATCACCCCGGTGGTTCTGGCATTTAATGGGGTCTTTTCAGGCATGGGCCCGATGAGCCGGTTCAATTTCTCCTTTACTAACGCTTGCCGGGCCTGGTAATCTCCTTTGGTCTTTAACTTAGCGATTTGTGCTTTCCTTTGATCCAATTGCTCAAACGCCAGGTTACAAGAAGTTTTGTACATACAATTCCGGGCATCGGAATAATATTTCCAAAAGTCAAATAAGTTAACGTCATCTTGAGCGTGGACAGACAGCAATGTCATGAGAAAAATAATTGGAAATGAGAGAAGATTTTTCATCAAAATTTATTTTGTCTAAATCCTATCTGTTTGGATGAGTTCTCCTGTTGGTTGATGAACATCTTAAGGTAATCAAAGATTACTGCAATTTTATGGTCTTGACCGGCGAGTTTGTTTTCCATCTCTTCCAACTTGAGCAATACATCCTGACGAGTGGAGAGCAATTCACGAAGCTTAACAAATGTATCTACGATAACAATGTTTACTTTCTCCGCCCTTTCACTTCTGAGTATACTTGATAGCATCAAAATACCATGTTCGGTAAATGCAAAGGGTGCGTACTTGGAGTGCTGTCCTCTCTTTAAGGTCACAAATTGTGACCTTAAAGCCTTTGTGTACTCTTCTGTACTCAACCTAAACATATATCGAGTTGGGAACCGCCTAATATTTCGTTTTACCTGTTGGTTAAGGACTTTGGTTTGCACCTGGTATAGATCTGCCAAATCATAGGACAACATCACTTTTAACCCCCGAATAAGGTAAATCTTGTTGACCACTGTGGTTTCTGATATGCTTGATATATCCTTCTCCATGTTGTGCTTTCTGAGACATTCCCTTCTAACATCATCTCTCAATTAAAAGCAAATATCTCATCTAACAGTGTCATTGGAAAACAATGGACATTTAAAAATCCCACTCCAACGCCACCCCACTCTTTACCAGCAGCGCCTGAAAGTCTTCCAGTTCCTTAGGTGTGTTTCTTATCTTTCGCGACGTTGTTTTTCTGGCTAAGACATGTGCGCTCAACGAACCGGCCGCTTCCCCTATCGACCATTCTACCGGGTGCAGCCGGTAACAGCCGTTGGATATATGGGTAGTGCCGATGTTTTTGCACCCTGGGATCAGGTTTTCCATTCGTTGAGGGATCAGAGCACCAAGTGGGATTTGAAATGGCACACTGGCGGTGTCTATATAATTATCGCCTCCGGTGCTGGGATGCAAATCCAGGTGGTAGTAGCCAATGCCCACTGAATCGTGAAACGGTTTTGCTAAGATTTGCTTTGGTGAATTTCCTGCGACTTTCTTTCGTTCTTCCAGAGTAAGGTCCTGCTCCAGAACGGTATATTCTGCCAGGATACGTCGAGACTCCCTGATGTACGGGTATTTGGCCAGGCCATCTTCAGTACCCATAATGTCTTTTCGCAATCTCAGCCCCTTCCATCCTTGCTTCCCATCAGGCCTGGGCGCTTCAGTCTGCAGCCAGTAGAGTAACGAAAGACTTAATTGTTTGGCTTGGTACAGGTTTTTTTCTCTTACTTCCGGGGTAACGTCGGTAATATTTCCCAACATGTAGTCATTCTGAGGCCAGTTGATCAGTGAAATATCACTGGGATAGGATCCGGGATTGAAGTTATCCCTATCGATCATTCGCCGATAAACCCATAGATTCAAGCTTTTGGTCTTTGGAGGTGGCGCGGTACGTCCACAGGGAACAAACGACAAAGTCTTTGGTATCAGGGTCTGGGGATAAGAATAGTCCAGAGATAGTAGTGGCCCCGACCACGGGGGATCAACAGCTGGAATATGATTCTTCCAGAAGTCGTACATAGCCGGGCGGTCAATGGTGTGGTCCTCTCCTTCCAGATGGTCAAGGGCAAAGCAGTGAGTTAAAGCCTGAATATTAGCCGGATCAGCTTTTTCGGGGGCATGTGGTTCGTTAGTTTGTTTTTGTGATTCAGTTCCAATGATATATTCAGTTCCTGACAATGCCAACAGGTCCCCCTCTTCACTGGCATCAAGGAATATTTTAGCCTGTAACTCACTATGCTCATCCGTGTTGGTGTTCAGGCAGCTTACTGATTTAATACGGTCACCATCAACTTCAGCAGCCGCCGGATTAGTGTTGAGAAGAATGCGTAACTGGCCCTTTGCTACAAATGGTGCCAACATTGATTGTAGCACGGTAACTGAAACTTTTGGCTCATGGCAGATCCTGGATACTGCACCATTTCCTGGATTGAGATATTGAGTTTCTCTGGCAGCAGTGGTTAATGGATAGTTTTTCTTATAATATTCCCGCACTAAAGACCGGTATTTTGAATAGCTGGTAGTACCCCCAATGGTTTCGATCCATTGATGCTCGTCCGGAGGAACTCCCTGCTGCGAAACCTGACCCCCGATCCAATCTGTAGGTTCTGTTAATATCACCTGCGCACCTAGTTTACAGGATGCTAAAGCAGCAGCGCATCCGCCCAAACCCCCACCGATAATAACAATGTCGCTGGTAAGCTCTGCGCCATATTGCAGATTACAAAAATTAGATTGGGTAGCGCTAAGCAGAGAAGGTGAAAACACCCCGGCGCCTGCCAGTCCACACTTTTCTAAAAACTTTCTTCTTCTCAATCTATCACACTTATGGCATCAACCATCGCTCCAAAAACGGGATGCCACTGCCTATCCTGGCTTCATGCCCCCCTTCAAATACGTCGATTTCAATTCTGTCAGCGATGTCAAGTTTCTGATAATGAGTTTTCGCAATTTCGAATTCATCCACCACCTGTGGCCAGTAAGCAATCCTATCACTTTTACCGTGATGGACCATCAACGGACGCGGACAAATCAACGAAACCACGTCTGAATCTGTAAATTCAGTCAACCAACCCCGAAAGAAAGCATGTTCTTCATCTACTACCATAAAACTAACGTACCGGTCATCAGGTAAAGCCATTTTGTTCCGTCGGTGATTAAACCAGGCACTGACCACACCGGCTTTTATTCGAGGTTCCAGAGGCATCCAGAACATGGTGGCCAAGCCGCCCAACGACAGCCCCCACATTCCTACCCGTCCAGCGTCAATTCGAGGATCTTTCAACACCACATCCAGTAAATGCTGCATGCGCACCAGTTCAATACCCGGCAAGGTGGTGTCAATGAGTCGACAAAGCCGTTCGATATAGTTTCGAAAAGGCATGGAACGTAAGTTCATGGGAGCCAGAACAGCAAATCCTGCTTCTAATAGCTCTCTGGCGTAGGCGTGATAAAGGTCATGGTCCACAGAAAAAGGCGTTTCCGGATAAGAACCAATACCGTGTTGAACCACAATCAAAGGCACAGGATTTTCGCTGGTGGCCCCCTTGGGAAATGCCAGTATACCCTGAGCTGTTATAGGGCCCAGTGGCAACTCAATCCATTCTGCCCCCAGATCCTGAAGATAAGTGTGGGGCTGCTTAACCATAGGCCCGGTCTTTCTTAGCTCTGGTGGATTAAGTATGTCTCTCCATCTTTCCCTGTTACTTTCCACGCTCCTCTTAAAAGCATCAAAACTGCTGTAGTCCCTATTCCACGCTTGATCGGCCCGCTGTTGATAATCATCAATGATCCATTGCTGTAAGTATTTTTCTAATTGGTCTTTATATTTCTCAGTACGTGTCTCCTTCAAGTGATCCGGCATCTCCTGTAAAATCTTAGTGCTGTGGTCAACTTGACCTGACAGACAGGTGCTAAAAAGAAAAAACAAGCACAAAAGTGATGCGCTCTTGGAAAATATTTGCGGTAGTTGGTACGCTTTGATCATGAGTTGAGGATAATTTTATTTGAAATAGTACCTAGAAAGCCCTGCAATAATCCTCGCTTCGCTCGGATACTACAGGGCTTAATGGTTAATAGAAATGAAATTTACATTTCCTCAGTAGCAGCGGCGGCTTCTTGCTCTGCCAGTAGCATTTGACTGTTGTCCCACGCGCCGTATTCCTCCACAACTTTACCATCTTCATATTGCCAGGCCAAATGGAATGGTACCTCGATATCCTTTTCGGTGGCAGCATGGACAGCGTTCCATGTACCCCAGAAATAGACCCAGTACTCTCCATTGTCATCGATAATTCTTTCCCAGTATTGCTCATCTCCCAGACTGTAAGAAGATACAAGTTGTAGGTCCTCTCTCAGACTGGCTATATTCTCATCAGGACTTACCGCAGTATTGCTGTTATGAAACACTTCGGCATTATCGGCGAAAGTAGCCCTCAGCGCATCCCAGTCTCCATCCAGATAAGCCTGCATCCCTGCCTTGGCAGTGGTGATTTCCGGGGCATCGGTGGTGTAACGAGCGGGACCTTGTTCTTGGGGTGGTTGACAGGCAGCCATTACCAAAATAATGGCGCCCATTCTTAGTAAATTGTTCATAGTATTTGATTTTAATTGGTTGGTTACGAGGGAATTTAGGAATAATTGGGATGAAATGAAAGAGAGTAGGAATCTGGCTGGCAAGACAGCGGTTAAATAAATCAACTATAAATTAAAGGAAATGGCTGGAGTTAATATAAATTGGATTAATTGCCTCTTTTGGTTAAACCTGTCATAGATACTTATTACAAATTATGCGAATTTTATTCATTTTACTCTTATCTATGGCGCTATTCAATAGCTGCCAGAAAGAATCAAAGCAGAACCAATATGATCTGGTAATATACGGTGGCACTTCAGCAGGTATAGCAGCAGCGATCCAAGCCAAACGAATGGGAAAGTCGGTGATATTAATTGAACCCAGCTCCAGAATCGGCGGACTAACCACCGGGGGACTGGGGCAAACGGATATCGGCAATAAAGCAGCCATTGGCGGCATATCCCGGGAGTTTTATCAGGAAATCAAAGAGTATTACCACCATCCTGATAACTGGAAGTGGCAAAAAAGTGAAGACTACCTGGATGGGGGCCAAACCAAAACCGAAAAGGAAGAAACAGCCATGTGGACATTTGAGCCTTCAGCAGCCCTAAGTGTTTACCGTGATTTTATCAAAAAAGAAAACATTGAATTAGTGTTAAACAAAAAGCTCGACAGAAAAAGTGGCGTTACTAAAATTGATGGTGAAATCATTTCCATCAAAATGTTATCAGGGGAAAAGTATCATGGAAAAATATTTATTGATGCCACATATGAAGGTGACCTTATGGCAGCTTCCGGTGTAATTTATACCGTAGGCAGAGAGCCCAATGACAAGTACCAAGAAACCATGAACGGAGTAAATACTAAACTGACCGATACTACCATGACAGGTTTACTGGCCCGCAATGCAATGAATCATAATTTTGTAGATGGGGTTGATCCATATGTGATAAAAGGAGATCCAGACAGTGGGTTGCTGCCATGTGTCAATCCTGAAGGGACAGGCGAAGAAGGCGCTGGAGATACCCATGTCCAGGCCTATTGCTTTAGGATGTGTCTGACGGACCATCCGGAGAATAGAATTCCTTTTGAAAAGCCTGAAAATTATAATGAGCTGGATTATGAGCTGCTATTAAGAAACTATGAGGCAGGAGAGGATGGCTTCCCATGGATAAATTCAAAGATGCCCAATCGAAAAACAGATACCAATAATCGTACAGGTTTTTCAACAGATTTTATTGGTCAGAATTATGATTATCCTGAAGCCGGATATGAAGAAAGAGCAGAGATTATAAAAAAACACCGGCAATATCAAAAAGGGTTGATGTGGACGCTGGCTTACCACCCCCGTATGTCTAAACATATCAGAGATGAAGTATCGAGATGGGGCACAAGCAAGGATGAGTTTGAAAGGCAAGACGGCTGGCAGCAGCAATTGTACATTCGGGAGGCCCGCAGAATGATCGGGGAATACGTGATGACCCAATATAATTGTGAAGGGTTGGAAGTGGTTGAAGATGTTATCGGTATGGGCGCCTATGGGATGGATTCTCATCATATCCAAAGATATGTCAATGCCGATGGATTTGTAAAAAATGAAGGAAATGTAGAAGCGGCGGTAAAAGCACCGTATCCCATAAGTTATCGATCAATTATTCCTAAAAAAGAAGAGTGTTCAAACCTACTGGTGCCCATTTGTTTAAGCGCTTCTCACATCGCCTTTGGATCGATCCGAATGGAACCTGTTTTTATGGTGTTGGGACAATCTGCAGCTACCGCCGCTTGTCTGGCCATAGATGAGTCAGTCACAGTACAGGAATTGGATTATCAATTGCTAAAACCCCAATTGTTAGCAGATAAGCAACGATTGACCTGGGGGAAATGATTCCGAACAACGGCATTTATCTTTCATTAAATCGCCGACCCACTTTGTTAATGGTAAATTAATCACGTGATTAATAACGTGATTTATTAAAGCAGTAAAGTCATGGCCAGAAGATCATTAGAAGAAAGGGAAATCCGCAGTGTCAGATTTTGAGGCGAGCAGGGGAAATTCTTAAAATCTTGAATGGCTGCTAACGACCGAGGCTGTTCGCCAAATTCTAATTATTGCGCTTCAAAGGTATTTTTTGTAATTTCAAATACCAACCTTCTACACCATCAACTTGAAACACTGTTTTTCTATCATTTCAAATCATAATAGGAATAGCCATGAATAGAATTAGCCTCATCCTCCTTGTTATTATGCTAGCAGGGTGTCAGGAAAAGAACTTGACTGTAACCCGTTATTCCATAGATCAGTTTTATAAGAACTCGAATATATTTGGGGGAAGTTTTTCACCGGATGAATCAAAACTTCTTGTTACCAGTAATGAATCAGGCATCTACAATATATATGAGATTCACCTTGAATCGGGTCAGAAATCACAGTTAACCAACTCTACAGAAGAATCGTTTTTCGGCCAGTCGTATTTCCCAAATGACAATCGCTTCCTCTATACTTACGATCAGAGTGGCAATGAAAATTACAAATTATATATGATGTCAGAAGGGGTTGGGAAGAACTTGACTCCGGGGGATAGTATTCGAAATGGTTTTTGGGGTTGGAGCAGGGACCAAAAAAGCATGTTTTACAGCTCTAATAAACGAAACCCCCAATTCATGGATATCTATGAATTGAAGATTGCATCAATGCGTGATGAAATTCCTATTGGTGAAATGATCTATCAAAACGATGATGGCATAGACGTCAGTGCCATTTCACCTAATAAAAGGTATTTCGCATTAACCCAAGTTATAACAAGTGCTGATATGAAAATGTATTTGTACGATAGAGAAAAAGAAGAAAGGACTGATATAAGCGTCCATGAAGGAGATGCACAGTATAATCCCCAATTTTTCAGTTTGGATAATCGTGAGTTATTCTATACAACAAATGAGAACTCTGATTTTGTTTATTTAGCTAAGCGTGATTTAACCAGTGGCGAGGTAGAAAAGGTATTCGAGGCTGAATGGGATGTATGGTATACATACGATTCATGGAATGGAAAGTATCGTGTAATTGGTATCAATGAAGATGCTAAAACAAAAGTTCTCATCTTCAACCAGAAAACTGGAGAAGAGGTCCAATTTCCTAAAATTGAAGGAGGAAGCATTTCTTCAGTGTCCATATCAAAAAGTGAAAAATTAGCCAAACTAACTGTTAGTACTTCCGCTTCCCCTAGTAATATCTACCAATTCTATTTTGAAACGAGTGAATTGAAAAAACTCACCAATACACTAAACCCAGAGATAAGTGCAGACGATCTGGTATCAGGAGAAGTCGTGCGGTATTCCTCTTTTGATGGTTTGGAAATCCCGGCAATTTATTTTCAGCCTATACAAGCTCGCGAGGAGAATAAAGTTCCTGCACTAATTTGGGTACACGGGGGCCCGGGAGGACAATCTCGACTTAGTTACTTCGGATTAATTCAATATTTGGTTAATCATGGCTATGCCATTCTTGCAGTTAATAATAGGGGAAGCTCTGGGTACGGTAAAGAATTTAACCATATGGACGACAAAAATCATGGTGATAAAGATTTAAAAGACTGTATATCGGGTAAAGAATTTTTAAAATCTACCGGTGTTGTAGATATGGAAAAAGTAGGGATAATTGGTGGATCATATGGAGGTTATATGGTAATGGCAGCTCTGACATTTGAACCTGAAGAATTTGATGTAGGTGTTAATATTTTTGGAGTTACAAATTGGCTTAGAACCTTAAAATCCATACCTCCTTATTGGGAAAGCTTTAAAAAGGCTCTATATGATGAAATGGGAGATCCATTTACTGGGGATTCTATCCGGCTTTATAATATTTCACCGGTTTTTCATGCACAGAATGTTAAAATACCTCTTATGGTGCTTCAAGGTGCTAATGATGTACGTGTATTGCAGGTAGAATCTGATGAAATTGTAGAAAAGGTAAGAGATAATGGGGTTCCTGTTGAGTACCTAATTTTTGAGGACGAGGGACATGGTTTTCTGAAAAGAGAAAACGAAATCGAAGGGTATGGGAAAATTAAGCTATTTCTAGATCAGTATCTTAAAGGGGAAGCTCTTTAAAGGTAAGCCTACTCATTGCTTAATGGAAATTAGAGAGCTAATCTGAACGGCACCTTATGGCCCAAGCTGTGTGGTTTCAGCAAAATATGCTGCTTGGAACCAAGGCGGATATGAATGATATTGCAATGGCGATTGAAAAAATATGTAACAACGCAGATAAACCCAGACTACTGATAAAAGGTAATAAACATTATTTCATACCTATGTGCACGACAAAATACTACCATGATACCCCTATGAAACTATATTTACTTACACCAAGTTTATTTATACTATTTCACTTAAGCGCTTTCACACAGAGCGAATCCATCAGCCAAAAGCAAATGATATACAAAACAATTGATGGACATGAGCTCACTGCAGATGTTTTTTATAATTCCACCACACAAAATAATCCAAATAATCCGGCAATTGCCTTTTTTCATGGTGGCGGTTGGGTTTATGGCAGCCCTGATGAGTTCTTTGGCGCATGTGAAAGATTTGCAAAAAAGGATTTTGTGACAATTTCATTTCAATACAGGCTTTCTATCATGGATGATGGAACTCATCCTAATCCGGATATTACACCAATTGAATCAGTCAAAGATGCCAGGTCGGCCATAAGATGGATCCGGGAAAATGCCTATTCCTTAAGAATAGATAAAGACAAAATTGTGGTAGCCGGCCAATCGGCGGGCGGGCATTTAACCTTATCAACTGCCTTAATGGACGATGTAAACGAAGAAACAGATAACTTGAGTATCAGCCCCAATCCAAATGCCATGCTATTATATTCAAGTTCGGTAAATATGATGGAAGCATGGGGTGAATGGCACATGGGCCATAAGAGGGAACAAATATGGACAATCTCTCCGTTTCATAATTTGACAAAAGGGATGCCTCCCACAATTGCCTTTCATGGAGAAGAGGATTGCCAGGTACCTTTTTGGGTTATACGACGCTTTGAAGAAAAAATGCTTGAATTAGGTAACCATTATGAATTGATATCCTACGAAGGGAGAAAGCACTATTTGGGGAAGGAAAATGAAAAATATGCCACATATTTCGATGAGGAGATTATGGAAAGGACAGATGAGTTTTTGAAGCAGCGTGGATTTTAACATAATGCACGCCATAAAACCCAAAGTTAATCTGAATGTCCACTTTTGGCAGAAAGCAGACATTCAGGGCTTTTTTTGTAATATTGAATACCCAATCTAATTTGTCATGATGATCAGGTGCTGCTTATTTCTTATGGCTATTGCAGGAATATTTCCAGACGCCAGAGCCCAGCAGCAACCTAATCTCGACTCCCAGAATGTCATCGCCCCCGCTGATTTTTTGAGGATACTAGTTCCACCAGCGGAAGTAGAAGGACGCGCAAACCTTTTCACGGATTGGCAACAAGGAGAGGTTTTCCTATCACAAGGAAGATTTGCCTCCGGCATTACATTCAACTATGATGTGCTGAATCATGTGCTCCTGGTGCTGGTAGATGAAAAAGAATTTTCATTGAATCCAATTGCAGTGGATTCGATTCTCATGGCCAACAGTTCACAAGTTTTGATAAATCCCATAATCCTTGATGGTGTAGGTAGTGATTTATTGCTTCTTAGAGTGTATGAAGGTCTTCATTTGAGTTTGTTTCGCAATACTTTGGCGAAAGTAATGGATGGTGATAATAATACCACCGCTACCACGGAATTAGTATATGCCCATAATAGCGATATCCAGATTGATCAGGAACAAATGTATATTTTGTTAAATAAAGCTACCAATGAGTTTCGTGAAATACAGGGAAAGAAAAAGGAGCTAAAGAAATGGGAAAATGGGGATCAGGTAGTGGCTTTTGTCAAAAATCAGAACCTGGACCTGAAAAATGAAGCCGATCTGATTCAGGTTGTTCAATATTATGAACAGTTGACTTTTGGCGTACATTAATTAACTGGAGATCAATACTGCGCTGACAGAGCACGATCAAGTCACGGTGATCTTGTCGTTTTGTTGGTTCTGGTAAAATAAGCTGCTGATTATCTTCCTAGAGCCCGTGGTTTTGAAAGAGATTTTACTTTGCTTGATGGTGTGTGAAAACGCAAAATCGGCCTCATGTAATTCCCTTTAAGCTCGACCAGATTTCGGGTAAAGTTGATTCCCGCTGGAAGGGAGTTATTAGTTAAGAAGCCTCATAAATGCCAGATAGTGTACATTTTATCGTGACATCAACAATCGCCTTTTTTTAAGCTGATGTGGTGTTTTTACACGGCCTCGGCCGAAAGCAGTCATTGGGAAAAGGAATTATAAGTCGCCTACTTCGCAGATAAGCTCAACTGCATACCGTCTGAAAATCTAACTCGTATTCGATTCATTTACTATATTTTGTTAATTTGTAGTACCGAACAGGTAAGATGAACCTTAGAGAGCACTGGGATCAGATTTATGACTCCATGAATATAAAGGAGTTGGGTTGGTATGAAGAGACTCCACAGCCTTCAATTGACCTTTTAAATCTTTGTGACCTGGACAAAAAGGATCTGATCCTAAATATCGGTGCCGGGGCATCCACTTTCGTGGATTACCTACTTGAACAAGGATACCAAAATATTGTTGCCACGGATATCAGTGAAACTGGTCTTCAAAAATTAAGAGAGCGAATAAGTACTCAACTATCAAATAAAATCAGATGGATCACAGATGACCTGACTAAGCCTACCGAGCTGGGCAAACTAAATAATGTGGCTCTCTGGCATGATCGTGCTGTCTTACACTTCTTAACCGAACCGAAGGATCAAGACACCTATTTCAAACTGCTAAGGAAGGTTTTAAAGCCGAACGGCTATGTGATAATTGCCGCTTTTTCACTTTCTGGTGCCAGGATGTGCAGTGGACTTGATGTTTTCAATTACAATTCCCAGATGTTTGCAGAGAAGCTAGGGCAGAATTTTAGTCTCGTGAACTCTTTTGATTACGTTTATACCATGCCATCGGGAGAAAAAAGAGATTATATCTACACCCTTTTCCAAAAGAGTAATCAGCGGTGATTTTCAAATCGCTTAGCCTGCGGTAGGCAGGCAAAAGACAAATAAATTCTGGGGAGAGGACGGCACGGGCTTAATTTTGATCGATCCGTTTTCAAAATTATAGCTAGCTGTTCTATAAAAGCAATAGTAAAGTATTAGAATGGGAAGGCAGTTTTAGAGAACAAATTCGGATGATAGACTAGCTAAGAGAACTTAAATTCTATAACTCTATCTGACCGTCATACCTCCGCTATTGGCCGAGGCTGCCATTCGGCAATTACCCCTTACGACCCCCAATCGGCGGCCATGGGATATAAATAAAATTTCCATTTGGTGCGCTATATTTCCTATTTTGGATGTAAATACGAACTATTAGACGTCTACCGAAGTCTGCCCTCAGGCTGAATGGGGTTTTTACACAGCCTCAGCCGTAAGCAGCCATTGGGAAGATCGTTTATGACACCAAGAGGACATTGTGCGAGTTTTGCAATTTCAAGTCCATTATTTATATATTGGTGTGGCACGCTTTACACGCTTGCTAGGTTGCATATTAATCAACAAATTACTTCAATATGAATAGATATGGTAACATCATAGTAATAGCCATAATCACGTTATTTAGTTTTTTTACCTATTCGTGTAATTCAGAGACAAAAGTCATAAATCAGACATCCTCAAATTTAAGAATCATAACCCACAATGTCTGGTACGGATTCTCCAGAGTACCTGAAAGAAAAAATATTTGGATAGCATGGATGAATGAACAACAGCCTGATATTGTATCACTTCAGGAGCTTAATGAATATACCCATAAAAAATTAGCTGAAGATGCCAAAATGTACGGCCATACATACAGTGCATTGCTGAAAGAAGAAGGATTTCCAACCGGTATAACTTCACGATACCCTATAGAAGATATAAAAAGAATCAAGGAAGGCTTTCATCATGGATTAATGAGGGTCAGGATACAGCAAATTTATTTTTACGTAATTCATTTACATCCATCCAACTGGGAAACCAGAAAGACTGAGATCAATCAGATCTTACAGGATATTGAAGAACTTCTACCTGATTCGAAAGTAATCCTGGCTGGCGACTTCAATACTTTTTCTCCACTTGATTCAGTTTATTATTCACATGGTAGACTGGAACCTTTTTTCAATAAACGTGATTTTCAGTACGAGGAAAAAAACCTGAACCATGGCAAGCTGGATTATACAGTAATCCAGGAAGTAATGGACTTTGGATTAATTGATCTTGAGGCCAGTTTGCGAATCTCCTCCTATGATTTTCCAGGTAGCTTTCCAACATTGGTAGAAAAAGAAGGCGAACATGGGGATCAAAGACGACTGGATTATGTTTTTGCATCCAAAAACTTGGCAGATAAAGTCACTAAAGCTAAAATTGTTACCTCTGATACCGCTCTTATCTTATCAGATCATTTGCCTGTAATGGTAGATTTGGCACATTCGACAGATAGAAGCAGAAGGTAAGTACTAGTGTAATTTTAAACCTCTGTACTACTGTCCTTGCTAACAGGATTCCGGTTTCAGGAGTGACCCGAACGGCCTGCTTTTGGCCGAAAGCAGAGGTCGCCACTTATTTCTATAAGGTTGATGTAAAGATTGAAGACTTAATTGAGGGTAAGGATGTAGTAATGGAATTTGCTCTTGATAACTAAGAAATGACAGTAGAAATCAAAACCTGGGATTTAATTAACTCCTTGATTACAGGTTAACCCGAACCAATGATATTTTTGAATTTTGTTTACCCAACATTCTCAATAAAAAGAGTCCGCTATCACTTTTTTAAAGAGCTTTTTTATAGGATCACGGTTGCAGAATTTTTATATTATGTAGCTGCTCTGCCATTGAGGATTGACCTATTCTCCGTTGTGACGCAGGAGCACATACTCAAAACATGTATGACACTATGACAACACAAACAATGAACATTCACGCAGTAATCCGTACTGCTGCTGACAGTTTTGAATCGACCTTCAGACGAGGCGATGCCGCTGGCATGGCCGACCTCTACTCCGCCAACGGGATGCTGCTGCCAACAGGATCCGACTTTGTCAAAGGCAAACAGGCCATTGAGGCATTTTGGCAAGGAGCAATGGATATGGGAATCAAAAACGCTAAGCTCGACATCGTAGAAGTAGAGCAGCATGGTGACACGGCTATTGATATGGGCCAATACACCCTGAGTAACGCAGATGGCCAAGTGATGGATACAGGCAAGTATGTGGTAATCTGGAAGCATGAGGATGGTACTTGGAAGCTGCACCGTGACATCTGGAATAGCAGTTTAGCTCAGCAGTAATGCAGGAAGTTTGAAGCGCTACGTTTTTATCACACCTATGGTAAGGCACATAATAATATATTAGGCATCTCTGAAGATGCGGTGACCAAAAAGGAATTCAGGGAAGACCTTTACTACCGCCTAAACGTATTTCCAATTACTTCTATCCCTTTGAGGGAAAGAAAGGGTATCCGTAAAAAGGATGGGATTACCAGTCTGTATGAAAACGAAAAGAGCCATATATTAAAAGCATTGAGGGCCACAAATTGGCGAATCGGTGGGGACGGAGGTGCTGCAAAATTACTGGAAATCAAACGGACCACACTGAATGACCGAATGAAAAAGCTGAACATTCAACAAAGCCATGGTACAAAAGTCTGAGATCCACACAGCATCAGCGAGGGCAAGAGCGAGAGATTCTAAGATGATGTTTTTAGATTGCCGGCTTAATTTCAGCGATTTTTTGATTCCTAAGGTAGCTTGAAGGAGTAATACCAGTGTGTTTCTTGAAAATTCAATTAAAAGCAGCTTTCGAGTTAAATCCGCAATCAAGGGCTATTCCCAAGATTGTTAAGTTTTTGTATTTCGGGTTTTCCAATCTTTTCTTCAGTTCCCCTACGCGATACTCGTTAATGAAATTAAAGAAATTTTGGTCAAGTCTGTCATTAAGTAGCTGGGAAAGATGATGCGAGGGAATATTAATTTCGGAGGCCACTTGGTTGAGGGTTATTTTGCTCCGGAGGAATGGCTGCTCCTTATCCATAAACTGAATCAGTAATTTCTTATAACTATCTGCGTCGGATTCCTTTAATTTGTTTTTCTTATATCGGGTAACAGCGGACCCGTTCAGCTCATTTATCTGACCAACATTTGTAAAAACACGGGTTTGTTTTAAACCATAATAACCCAGACCGAAGACCCACAGGGTAGCGGCAGAGAATATGTATGTTTCAGTTTGAAAAGCCATGGAAAAATTAGTGTTAATTTTTACAATGGCTGATATAAGTATTATCACCGCTACCATACCCATACTCCACACCAAATATTTTAACCATTTAAGATCAATCTTTTCAACACTGGAGAAATACTGCTCTATATTTTTGCAATGATCCTTTAACAATAGCAGGGTCCATACCATATAAACAGGTATTGAGATAGTTTTGGCCATTAGTGCAATTATAGCGAATAATGGAGGGTCGGCAGTTAAAACTTCTTGATAATAAAATAGTTTATCGGAGGCACCTTTTACATAAAAAGGGATGAAGGCAATATTATATAGCAGAAAGGGAATTAAATGAAGCAAATATATTTTCTTAAATCTCCAAGAATTTGAGACATAAGTCTTGGCGTAAAAATATAATAACGGACCATATAGAAATACCAATGAAGAAGAGGAGCCTATTAGATGTGGATACCTATCATAATATCCCAATAACTCCAGAAGATTAGCTGAGATATGTAGAAACAAGACAAAAAGCCAGAATTGCAAAATTTTATCCGATAATGTTTTTTCCTTCTTATTGAATAATATCATCGAAAAAAATAAAGCCTGTATTGCACCAATTGCCAGAATTGTTACCATGCTTTTAACAACGAGACCATGCCCATAAAGTTCAAAACATACCAATAAATTTGCTTATCGCATTTCTAATTTCTCCACGATGTAAGCCAACTCACTGGGTATTATAAATTGTTTAATATCAGCAAGATACCATTTAAAAGGTCTCACCTTCTAAGTTAGGACCTTTCTCATCCATTTTTTCCAGACCTATAATTGTTCATCGCGTTCAAACTAATAAATAATACGAAATTCAATTAAACGTTAAAAACATGAAAAGGAAAACGGAAAGGATTATCGCAATATCATCCTCCTTTATATTTTTATATCTAGGAATATATCTATCCATCATTGCTCATGGTGAAATCACCGCTGGAACAACCATACAGAACTTTGTGTCCACAGGCATAGTTCTGACCGGTGTATTGGGAATAACGCTGTTCTCGATAGTTTTTACTATAAACTTTTTCAGGTCTGCCAGGATGATTGCAGAAGGTGGCCCAACATCTATTTAGAGTCAAGTTAGTAGCCATTGAGAACAGAAAATTCAATTGCTCTAAACACATGTTATGATCACTACTATGAAAAATTTAATTATGCTGACATTGATGATATTGTTCGTTGGGGCCACTGTTTTCGCTCAACCTAACACTACTAATTATAATGGCACTTTTGCTCGTGCAATTCAAGTGAACACGAATAGTGCAGAACATTATGAGGCCTATTCTGTGGTAGTTAATAAAAAAGAAACTGAAAGTAAGAATACTAGCCAGTCATTTGATGGATTTGTCTTTTCTCAGAGATTTGCAAATATTGATTGGCTTAGTTTTTCTGCCCCAATTTCGCAGGATAAAATTTCCCTAAATATTGGTGAAGTTACCGCGTTACCGTACTGTACCAATTGTAATAATCACTCTACGAGTTATAAAGCTGGAACTGGTGGCTTTGGGGTCACCTTTAACTTGATCAAACAAAAAAATCAAGGGATAAGGCTACCAGTAAAGCTTTAAGCATGATGTTGATTTATCTGGAGCTGCTACCTTTGACTGGACAGTAAGTGACATTGCTCACTCACACTCAGCTTGTGGTGTTGTGGGTCTGATCATACCCCAATAGTTAGGACAGCATTTCTTCAAATCGTAACTTTTCATCTAAGGATCACGTTTCCGGTTTGTCGGAATTACCATCTAAACGGGATAAGTTGAAATATTTAAATCTGTATGAGCATCGGATTCATAGACTGGATGATTATCATCCTATACATTGTTTTAACCCTTATTATAGGTTTATGGTATAAAAAGCAGGCGGGAAAGAGTTTATCAGATTTTTTTCTGGGTGGAAGAAATCTTCCATGGTTTTTAGCAGGCATATCTATGGTGGCGACAACCTTTGCCGCAGATACTCCTCTGGCCATTACAGAACTGATGAATAAGAGTGGGATTTCAGGAAACTGGCTGTGGTGGAATTTTCTTATCGGAGGAATGTTAACAACCTTTTTTTTCGCCAAGCTGTGGCGCAGAGCAAATGTGCTTACCGAACTTGAATTAATTGAATTCAGGTATAGCGGAAAGGCTGCTTCTTTTTTAAGAGGTTTTAAAGCCCTGTACCTGGGTCTTATCATAAATTCACTATTTATAGGTTGGGTAAATCTGGCCTTGGTATCTATCTTAACTGTCCTTTTTGATATTCCAGGAGATAAAGTTATCTGGTTTGTAGCGCTAGCCATGTTTATTTCTGCATTCTATTCTGCCCTTTCTGGTCTTAAAGGAGTAGCTGTTACCGATGCGTTTCAATTTATCATTGCAACTATTGGAGCAATTATTTTGGCTGTACTTGTAGTATCTTCTGAACAGATAGGAGGCATCCGTGGTCTTATTGATAAACTGCCTGAAGGGTCACTTAATTTCTTCCCCAATCTGGATTCTTCATCAGGGAATGGTGGGATTGCTTCAACCTTAACTGTTTCATTTCAGTACATTATTGGCTTTTATAGGGGTTCAGTGGTGGGCAACCATGTACCCTGGGGCAGAACCGGGAGGAGGAGGTTTTATTGCCCAAAGGATGATGAGTACCCGAAATGAAAAGGATTCCTTTCTGGCAACAATGTTTTTCCAGGTAGCACATTACACATTAAGGCCATGGCCATGGATTTTAGTAGGGTTAGCAACCATTATACTTTATCCCCATCAAGCTGAGGATCAAACCAGGCTTGGTTATGTTATGGCTATAAAAGATTTTGCCCCAATTGGGTTTAGAGGCTTAATAACAGTTTCTCTTTTGGCGGCTTATATGAGTACGATTTCTACGGCTTTAAACCTATCTGCCAGTTATCTTGTAAATGATTTCTACAAAAGATTTTTGAAACCAATTCAAAAATTTCAGCATGAGGGTCAGGCAGACAAACATTATGTATTTGTAAGCAGGATAACCACAGGTTTGGTAATGGTTATATCCTTGTACATAACCACACTTTTTACATCCATTTCGCAAATATGGATGGTAGTACTGGAGGGCACTGCCGGTCTTGGTCTGGTAATGATATTGAGGTGGTATTGGTGGAGAGTAAACGCCTGGAGCGAAATTACCGCAACCATAGTACCCACTTGTAGTATTTGTGTTATCCAAATTTGTGTGGGAAATTGAATTTCCTCAGAGTCTTTTCCTAACGGTGGGTGCAACAACAATTTTATGGTTAATAATAACTTTTTCCACTAAGCCTACTGATTCAAAGGTCCTTAATGATTTTTACCTGAGAGTAAAACCAGCTTTCGGGTGGGCCACAATAGTTGAAAATTTAAACATTAAGCCTGAAAAATCTCATGTGCTTTATTCTGGGCTAAGTTTACTGCTTTCGATTTCAATGACTTTTGGCTTACTTTTCTTTATGGGTAAGGTAATCTTTTATGAATTTGAAGAAGCTTTTGTTTGGTTTAGTGTTACTGCTTTATCTTTTGGCGGACTATGGGTTACTTCAAGAAAAGCTCAATTATGGTAAAAAAGCAAAGAGTAGTTAATTAGTAATTCGGCTTCCTCTAGCAAACCAAGATTTCCTGTTATCAAGTCAAGATCCCCATCAGTGTCAAAATCGCAGGGCTTCACACAAGAATTACTTGATCGAAGATTCGAATAGTCTGACCCTGAAATTGAAGGATTTTTCACCCTGATCTTTAGGGGTGGGAAGAGAAAGATGAGTTTGTATCACTTCCATTGGTTAAATTGATGGGAGATACCACTTTTTTTGACGGGCTAACCTTTCAGAAGCTGGACCAGATACCATTCAAGTTTATCTGGCGCTCAGACGCAATGGTGTAACAAGTAAGACTGAATTTAAGTATCACCGGGTAAATGCAAAGGAAGTTTCGGCAGATAAATAGCAAATTAAGTCTAACATAATATCAATAATGATGAAATATCTAATTGCAGCTCTGGTAATGGCCACACTTGCCGGCTGTACTACCAAGAATAAGGAGCAAGTAACTATTGATATAGAAATGATCAATGATTGGGTTTTGTCAAAAGGGGACAGCATATCACTCATGGCCCAGAAAGCCCTGAGCTCCCATTTAAAGAAATCATTAGGGGAGGGAGGCGTTTCAAATGCTATAAAATTTTGCAATGTGGCGGCTTACCCAATTCTCGATACATTGACCACAGGCTATGATGTAACAATCAGACGAACCACCTTGAAACTTCGAAATCCGGAAAACGCTGCTGTTCCCCTGGAGCGAACTATTCTCGAGGAATTTAAAAGATTGATGCAAAATGGTTCTGAGCTGCAGCCGGTAGTGCGTGAGATCGATGAACACAGCATCTTATTTGCCAAGCCCATTCTTTTGAACAATCCGCTATGTCTTAATTGCCATGGGTCCGTTGGTGCAGAGGTCACCGATGAAGCCTATGCGCTGATTCACCAGCTTTATCCCGAGGATAGCGCCATAAATTACCAGATGGAGGAATTGAGAGGCATCTGGAGTATCACTTTTAATAAAGAGGCAGTTATTGCATACCTGGAAACTCAGGAACCGGGAAGCTAAGGAGCTAATAGGAATCATTTTCAGATATGATCGAGATCAACGCATTTAATCAAAATGCGTTAGATATTGAGCATGCCCTTACTTGCTTTATCAATGTGGATATTAATAATACTAACAGTAATTTTTGTTATAATAATTGCTTGGTTACTGTGGGCTCGCATGGTTCTCTGTATAAACAGTTATGATAATCAGTACTACTGCAGCCTGGGTGGATTGATTGTGGCCGAACTCATTCAACGAAAGGGTGATTTGCTTATTAGAGTAAAGACACCTTTTTATGCCTTCTACATAGATCCTTGGAAGGCTGATAATAAAGTCGTTAAACCCTCGAAAAAAAGAAAACCTAATAATAAGGACATCAAACTAAACATAACTTTTTACCTAAAGTCCCTGGTAGCTTTCATACGGACATTTTCCTTTACACATTTTTATGTAGACATGGATACAGGTGATTACACGTTAAATGCGAAATTGACTCCCATTTTATTAGGATTAAGTCAGGGTCGGGTTCATCTACAGACTAATTATAGAGGTCACATTGACTTTTGGATTGAAATTGAAAACCGTTTGGTGCGATTCATGCCACTGGTATTTCGATACTTAAGAGTAAAATATTTATAAACCTAAATCAGTAAAAAATGGAACTAAATTTTGAAGAACAACTAGAAAAGATCACTGAATTTATAAGGTCAGAGGCTAATACTAAAACGGTAGTAGGTGAACAATTTAAGCTAGGTGAATTCACCTGTGTTCCGGTCATAAGGGTTGGATTGGGTTTTGGCAGTGGTGGTGGTACAGGTGACAGCCCGAAAACCGGGAAAGGCGTAGGCGGTGGCGTCGGGGCTGGTATGGGTATTGAACCCATTGGGTTTCTGGTAACCAGGGAGGACCAGATCTCCTTTGTTAAAACCTCAAAAAGCGGAGGGCTGGCAGCGGCGTTTGAAAAGGTCCCGGACTTGATAGATAAAATAATGAATAAGACAAAGGCTGAAAAAGCCGATGCATAGTTAAGGTTCCGGCAAATGGTCTTTCTATGATCTTGTTTTTTCGTGCCTGTGCGGTCAAATTCTTTCATTATCAACTAAAAGTCAAATTTATTGGATTCCAATTTTCTTCTCAGCCATAAGTAATTTTAGCTCATCCAAAACAGCAGGATCCTCAATGGTGGATGGAGGATTGAATGATTTGCCATCAGCTATGGCCCGCATGGTAGCACGCAGTATCTTGCCGGATCGGGTCTTTGGCAACCGCTTAGTGATTACTGATTGTCTAAAACTAGCTACCGGTCCGACTTTCTTTCGAACCATCCTGATCAGTTCGGGATTCAAGGTCTTTCTCATTGATATCGACACCACCTTTCAGTATCACAAAACCAACAGGCACCTGACCTTTCAACTCATCGGCGACTCCTATTACAGCACATTCGGCCACCACAGCATGGGCTGCGACCACCTCTTCAATATCTGATGTGGACAATCTGTGACCTGCTACATTAATCACATCGTCAATTCTACCAGTTATAAAAATGTAGCCATCATCATCCTTATACCCGCCATCACCTGCGAGGTAATATCCCTCGTAACGTGAAAGATATGATTCTTTGAAACGGACATCATTATTCCATAGCGTAGGCAAGCAACCAGGTGGAAGCGGTAACTTTATTGCGACCGACCCTTCAACATTACTTGGTTGTTCAAAACCATTTTCATCCAGAATCCGGACATCATATCCGCAAACCGGTACAGTAACCGATCCGGGTTTTACCGGCAAGACACCATAACCCAAAGAATTGCTGATCATAGGCCAACCTGATTCACTTTGCCACCAATGATCAATAACTTCAATGTTCAGCAGGTCACGTAACCAACTATAGGTTGCCACATCACATCGTTCTCCGGCCAGAAATACATTTCGTAAGCAAGAGGTGTCAAATCGTTGATGCTTTGAACCTTTAGAGTCTTCTTTTTTAATCGCCCTGATAGCAGTTGGGGCGGTGAACAGTACGCTCACCTTATAGTCCTGAATAATACGCCAAAACGTTCCGGCATCCGGTGTTTTCACTGGTTTGCCTTCATATAAAATGGTAGTGCATCCATGAATCAACGGCGCATAAACAATATAGGAATGTCCGACAATCCATCCTACGTCAGAAGCAGCCCAATAAATTTCACCAGGATCCACATCATAGATGTGCTTCATACTGTATTTTAATGCTACCGCATGGCCTCCATTATCACGAATAATTCCTTTTGGTTTTCCCGTCGTTCCAGAAGTGTACAAAATATATAAGGGATCAGTAGCGTCCAGATGTACACATTCACAAGGAGAGGCATTTTTTAATAAAGTGGCCCAATCATAATCCCTTCCTTCTTTCAACCCGGCTGTGACGAATGGCCTTTGCCAAACAATTACTTTTTCTATATTATGGTTGGCAAGTTCTATTGCCTCATCAACGAGTGGCTTGTATTGAATGACACGGGTAATTTCAATACTGCCACTTGCTGTAAGTAATAATTTGGGTTCTGCATCATCAATTCGTATGGCTAGTTCCCGGGCGGCAAATCCTCCAAAAACTACGGAATGAATAGCTCCAAGACGAGCACATGCCAGCATGGCAAATATTACCTGTGGCAGCATTGGCATATAAATAATCACAGTGTCACCTTTTTTGACACCCTGATCCTTCAATAGTCCCGCCAGCATTTCAGTTTCTGTTAATAACTCCTGGTAAGTATAAGAATGATTCTCAAAAGATACTGGCGACTCATATATCAGAGCAATTTGATCAGCTCTTCCATTTTTTACATGGTAGTCAAGAGCGAGGTACGAGGTATTGAGCTTACCACCCTTAAACCATCTATGTAGTCCATTCTCATCTTTTGTAATCCCTTGTTCAGGCGGAACAAACCACT
>PVMK01188662.1_pt1 | contig 86344 bp, 90 predicted proteins | sample 1853481 | NCBI WGS metagenome assembly PVMK01 (sample SAMN08533507, study PRJNA380276) | Marine sediment metagenome, whole genome shotgun sequencing project.
ACGGAGTCGGAGGGTGTGTCTCCCATAACTCTATGAATTTGTTATAATATTTTGCCCGACACACTTCCAGTGACACACCCCCCGATTATGAGTCGGAGGGTCTTTGGTGAAAGTGGGCAGTAACTTGAAGAAGGGTAAGGGATTTACTCTGGGGGAGGGGGAGCGTTGCTCGGGATCGAACCTATGCCGAACGCCGTGGTGGGGTAATACCGAACTGGTTGCTGTAAGTTGAATAATTGTTACAGCTTTTTAAAACCGAACTCCGAAACCCTTCCGAAATGCACCGGGATGTCCGGTGGGTTCTATTCACTCCTGTCATGAACCAAAGTGATAGATACAGAATTGCCTGTACTTGTTGGCAGGACAATCCACCAAGAGGTATACGGTTATGGCTACGGACGCTATTCAGATCAAAACTAATCCCGACCCATACGAGACTTTTAACATCGCTCAGGCCTACAAAGCCGGCGATTTTATTTTCATCTCCGGTCAAGCGGCGCTGGATCTTGAAGGCAACATCGTTGGGGAGGGTGATTTTGACGCCCAGGCGGTGCAGGCCTTCGAGAATCTCCGTGCGGTGTTGGCGGCGGGTGGCTCGGGGATGGAAAAGCTCATCAAGGTCACTATCTATGTGACCGATATGGCGAATTTTGAGAGTGTGGTAACAATCCGGGAGCGATATTTCTCGTCCCCCTGGCCAGCCGATACCCTGGTGGAAGTTTCTGCTTTGGCACTACCCGAATTGATGATAGAGATAGAGGGTGTTGCTTTGGCAGACGGTGAGGTTCAGGGGTGCTAAGGACTGCCAATTTAACGCCAGTAATCGATATTCCGGCGATGACTACCCACAACCGCCACCACTTCCCACCCGGGGTCATCAGCAACCCTGACCCACACCCTCAGTTTTTTTAGCCGCGCCCTTTATCGAACCTCCTCAAAATCTACGGGCAGACAATTTGCTCGACCTGGTGCAAAAGGGGGCCCATCGGGGCTAGAAACTCCAATTACACCCGACGAACCTGGCGACTCGACGTCGGTGAGGTGGTGGAAGGGATTGGGGTACATACCTGGCGACGGGTCGTCGGGTGCGTCGGGTTTTTTGGTGGTTTCAGTCCCTGTTTGTACGCTCGTCTGCTGCCAAAAATGGCCAATAAAATCAATGCGATCGAATACTCAGGAGGGACAGCTACAAAAATGCGCTCGAGTGACCAGAAATACTTCATTTGGCTCCACTTTGAGCCATACTTGTATTATTTGTCCGCTCTGATTTTCCACTTTTCGAGCAAAAATAAGTTAACTTGTCAGTAGCGACGCACTTAATCCCCTGAAGAAAATGTCGGTTGAATAGAGGATACAGGCGAGTGAAAGGTCCTTTTAGACTGGTTAATTCCCACTCGCCGGCTTTATCTGTGCTGCGCTGCTGATTACAATGCATTGATGATGCGGCTAGCAAAAAGTCTCTGTCTGTTGCTTGGCGGCACTGTCCTGGGATGGTGGTTGCATGATGTGACGTCCACAGGCAGCTTACAGCAAATCTCCGCGACGCCATCGACCGCTCCGCTGGTAAAGCCAGCCCCAGGCAGTTTGCCGAATTCTTCAAGCCCACTGGAATCCGACGCTTCTCAGGTTACCGCATCAAGTGCCCTGCCCAATGTAGCCCGGTTTCGCCAGTTACTCATGCAGCAACAGTTTGAGGAGGCTCTGGCATATTATGAACGAGCCCTGTCGCTTGACGATGCTTTTCGAGGGCAGCTCAAGCCCGTGCTTGAACAGTATTTGAAATCCTGCCTGGAACAGTGCGTAGAGGGCGTTTTTGTCGAGGTGGTGAACCTCTGGCTGGCCACCTACTATGAGGACATTCCGGTGTTGTTAATGCTGGCGGAACATCAGCGCTTGCAGGGACAACCTGAGGAGGCTGCCAGTACACTCCAACTAGCCGCTACTTATGCATGGCAGACCGAGCACCAGGGGGATGTGAACGCCGCAGTACAGCGCCTGGTCATGGCCACGGACGAGACGCTTTCCCGTCAGGAAAACTGGGTTGAGCTACTGGGTTTCTATGAGTACCTGGAGACAATCGACCTGGGGACGCGGGAATTTCTCCTGCGCGAGGCTATTCTTTACCGGTTATTAGGCGAAGCCCAGCGCAGCCGGGAACTGCTGCTGGAACTGCGGGAACGCGACAACCAGTTGAACAGCGAGTGGACTGCTGCCCTGGAGCAACAACTGTCACTGATTTCGCCGCAGTCGGCAGCAGGCGACAGGCCAGGGCATGCCGTCGCGGTAACGGGGCACGGGGATCATTTCCTGGTGGAGGCCACCTTGAATCGCAGGGCCAGGGTGAAATTGCTGATCGACACGGGGGCTTCGTTGACGACGCTCTCTCAAGCCAGCTTCAACGACCTTCCCAAAAGCAATTTCAAATACCGTGGCTCGCGCATGTTTAATACCGCAAATGGCCTGACTCGGGGCGAAGTCTACCGGGTTGCATCCATACGGCTGGGCGATATTCAACTTGACGACATCGATATCGCCGTACTGGACTATGCATCGGCGCCAGGCGTGGACGGCTTGCTGGGCATGAATGTGCTCAGGTATTATCGATTCGAAATCGACCAGGACGACAGCTTGCTGCATTTACATCCCCGATAATCGCAAAGGGTGCCGCCAAATTAACTCGCCACAATTGCTAGAATCGGCGGATAAATACCCACAAACGCCACCAATTCTCACCCGACATCATCAGCAGCCCATGCCCCGCAAGGGTTTCCGGGACGAGGTTTTTCCGAAAGAAACCCCCTCGGAATTCGCGGGTAGCTATGTTGTGCGCTGTGGAAAAAGTATGGGGAGTAGGGGGGTGGCAAGAAACGTCAGTTATACCCGACGGACCTGACGACTCGACTGCCACCCGGGTGTAATAGCTTGGCCATGGTGGTGAGCAGGTGGAAAATCAGGAAAATGACATCTTTCATACTTCAGGAGAGTAATATCCTCTGGTGTTGGCATCACAGTTAAGCCCTTGATATTATTGGTGAATTACTAATTCGCCAGGGACAGGATCAGGTTGACGCACAGGGCTGAGGGCGAAACCGGTAACAATAAAACTATCTCCCAACACCAACTTGGACAGCTCGGGATTGCACATCTATAGTTTATACACACACCGCAGCTACAGTCTGAATTGATATGGCAAAAACAACGACTCAAGAGCGCGTCAAACGGCTCGAACGGCATCTCAAGCAGGAAAATCCCATCCTCGCGCAGAGCGTGGTCAGTTTCCAGAAACTGGACCGGATCATGCGAAAGCTGGGGCTGATGGACGCTGACGAGTCCCTCGCTACCCAGGTAACCTGGTGGCCGGTAATCTCGGTGCTGGGCACTTATTCCGCAGGCAAATCCACCTTTCTCAACGAGCACATCGGACAGGATCTGCAGCGCACTGGCAACCAGGCGGTAGACGACAAGTTTTCCGTAATCTGCTACGGCGCCGAGGATACGGTCAGCGTCCTGCCGGGTCTGGCACTGGACAGCGACCCGCGCTTTCCGTTCTACCAGATCAGCCGCAACATCGCCAAGGTGGCGGAGGGCGAGGGCCGCAGTGTGGATTCGTACTTGCAGTTGAAAACCTGTAAATCCGACGCCCTGCGCAACAGGATTTTCATCGATTCACCCGGTTTCGATGCCGACCAGCAGCGCAATTCCACGCTGCTGATCACAGACCACATCATGGACCTGTCAGACCTGGTGCTGGTGTTTTTCGATGCCCGCCATCCGGAACCCGGCGCCATGATGGACACCCTGGAGCACCTGGTGGCCAACACGGTGAATCGAACGGACGCGAGCAAATTTCTCTATATTCTCAATCAGATAGACAACACCGCGCGTGATGATAAACCGGAAGAAGTCGTGGCTGCCTGGCAGCGAGCACTGGCTCAGCACGGCCTGACCGCCGGGCGGTTTTACCGCACATATTCCCGCAAGATGGCGATGCCGATGGAGGACGAGCAGGTCCGCGAGCGCCTGGAGCGCAAGCGTGACGAAGACCTGGCCGATATCCAGGCCCGCCTTGAGCAGGTTGAAGTGGAGCGGGCTTACCGCGTGATAGGTGTGCTGGAGAAAACCGCGAAACATGTTGAAAATGTGCTGGTTCCCGCGGTGGAATCCGCCATACGAAACTGGCGGCGGCGAACGTTTTGGCTGAGCGCCGTCGTGTTCGGCGCGCTGGGCGTACTGTTTCTCGGGTGGAGCATAGGAGCGGGCTACTGGAGCGGCTTCAGGCTGACCCCCCTGGCTGATCTCGATGTGAAAGCCCAGGCGGCGATAGCCGGCGTGGTGATTCTCGTCCTGTGGTTTATTTATCTGAAATTGCGCAGCGCCGCCGGGCGAATGGTTCTGAAAAAGCTTGAACGCGGCAGCAGCCTGGGAGCCGACCGCGAAATGGTGCTGAAAGCATTCACTTACAACGTTAAATCCTGGTGGCATTCATTGGCATCGCCGCGCCCACGCCACTGGGGCCGCCGAACCAAGCGGAAACTGGATGGCATTCTGGCGGACGCCGACGCATTCGTGCAGTCTCTGAACGATAATTACGCCAGCCCCTCCGGAAAGCGTGGCGATGGACGATAGGGATGTGTTTTATTATCGCTATAAAACACCGGATGCTGTGCGCAGTCGTCACGTTGGCATTGAGTGGCCCGGCTGTCGCTGAAGAAATTACACGGCAGGCGGCGGAGGCGTTGATGCGGCAATGCCAGAGCGAGCGTCAGGAAAATATCGCACCACTCAAGGCGCAGGCCATCGACGACTGCATTAACAAACAGCGCCGGGACAGGGAACACTGCGAGCAGCACAACAGAAACTATGGGGAGAGAACCGCCGGTGGCAGGTTGCCCGGTATGTTTTGGGGGCTACCCGTAAGCGAGAATGCAGTGGCTGCCGAGAAGTATTATTCCCTAGCCAGGCCGAAACGAATTTCATCGAAGTATAAGAAATATTAAGAGGGTATTGGGAAGATATCTACTCGCAACATCCCGGTCTATTACCTGAAGATGGCGCTCAATTTTCATTGCACATCGCGATATCGCAAAAGGATCGCTCCCAGTACAGATCTATTCCGCCCACTCCCGTAGTGGAGATTCGCTTCACATCTTTGCCGCGTTTGGCTGGAGTAATCAGCCCGCGCGATCGGTGGTTGGGCGCCAGGACGCCATGATACCGGGTGAGGTTAATCCGTGGCTTGGGGATCAGTGCTGCTAATCGTGCGATGAAATCTACAGTCTCTAAGGCCACCTGGGTTGTTCCGTCTCGATAAGGCGTCTTCGAGTCGATCAGTACCTTTAAATCATCAAAATCGGACATGCTTCAGTATTCCGTGGCACATTGAATTTCAGCCGTAACCGTTGCGGGCCAGTATACCTCAACTGCCGGGTCAGGCAGGGCGGTAGCTAATCGATTGATTCCGTCCATGAATAAGTGGTTCGCCACCCACACGTGCGAGTCCTGCACTAAATACTACCCCTACTTATTTTTTATGCTAACAACAACTTTTCCACGGCTTCGTCCGGTTTTGCTTTGGGCGTATGCGCCTTCGATTTTATCCAGAGAATATTCACTGTCGATAACAGGTTTCACAGCACCGGTCTCAATAAATGCTTTAAGGGTTTCTAAATCACTGGTATAGGATTCCACCCAGACCGGTTTAGCCGTCTTTTTACCTTGCATGAGGTAAGGGTGATAAGCGTTCCAGAGCGCCTTTCCATGCCCTACAGTACTAATAAAAATACCATTCTTTGCCATTAGGGAGGTGCAGGAACCCAAGCTTTCAAAGGCGGCTCGCGTCAAAGATTACATCAAAATTATTTTCCCCTTTTCTATAATCACCTTGCGTGTAGTCAATGGTGTTATCGGCACCTAAGCTTTTAACCAGTTCGGTGTTTTTACCGCTACATATGCCGGTTACATTGGCGCCCATGGTTTTTGCAATTTGTATGGCAAAGGTGCCTACACCGCCCGATGCACCAATGACCAAAACCTTGCTCTCGGTTTTCACGCCGCCAATATAAAAAGCCTGAAGGGCGGTAAGGGCAGCCAGTGGAACCGAAGCCGCTTCGCTAAAGGATATATTTTCAGGCTTGTGCGCAATTCGTTTAGCGGCGATACAAGCATATTCCGCACAGGCTGCGGTACGTAGGCGCATGTCCATGCCATATACCGCGTCGCCTATTTCAAAGTTCGTCACATTGGCGCCTTTTTCAACCACAATGCCTGCGAGGTCGTCGCCAATAATATGTAAATTGGATAGCGGCCCGATTTTCGGAAGCACTGAAGATAAATTGGTGTTTAATTTCCAATCTTTGGGGTTGACGGATGAAGCGTGCACTTCTACCAATACATCGTCCGCTCCGATTTTGGGCTTGCTCACTTCTTTCGTAAGCAAAATCGCATTGGGGCCAAAGCCCTTGGTTGTCGCTGCTTTCATTGTATTTACTCGTATGCCTGTTGGTATCGGTTTTGTCTTGAGTCTCGCCGAACCGAACTACCCGCCGCCACGTATCGTCGAGAACCGGGTTTCAAAAAGTAAAGCCAGCCCCACACTCGATGAGCAGCTGTCCCTCAAGACCGGCCGCACGATGTTGCTGGGCGCGCTGGTAATCCTCATCCCTCAGCATGTTCAACATGACTTCTGCTGATGGGTATTCGATGACTGCGACTGAATCCCACAAGCCATCACCTTCCCCTATCAGGAGGCCTCTTACCCCACCCGAATAGAGTACTCGTACCCCTCTTGGCTCCATTATTTCGTGAAAAGCATTGGCATATAATTGATAGGCCTCGAGACCAGTCAACTCGGAAGATCGACCGTCTTCATAGAGAGCCTTTTCCTTGAACTTGAGCAGATTCAGCATGGCAATCGGCTCTCCTGTCTGCCGATCCCGAAACGCCCGGACCTGCTCGCCAGTAGGTTGTAATACATTGATCATGTAGCAATTTCTCCAAATAGAGCGGGGTGTATTTTCCTATGTAACGCTGTTACCTGCCGGTGCAGTTGGACATCAGTGGTATTGTTCCTCACCAGTGACCCATCTTGTCAGGGTAGCGGGACACTGACAACCTCACACCATACCTATCACTGGGCGTCGATAGGGGTGGTGCCGGGGCGCGGTCATCACCGCAGTTGTAGCTGCTGATATGATCTGGATGATTGTCGACTTCGCAGCTGCCGGGCTATATCCTGACACTATGCCGATTATTGTTGATCGTCTATGGGCGATAGCACCGTTTTCGCCAACATCAAGCAACTCATTACAGGAAGTAGACATGGCTAACTGCAGCAAGTACACGGCGGCTGTTATTCTGGCTGGGGCATTGCAGGCCAGCGTCGCTCAGGCACAGCTCAACAACGTAATCGATTGCGCCCAGTACCCCGCGACTGAAGCATCGGAACGTGCCGAGAAATACCTACCCGACTGTCGCTCCTGGGCGCAGCCCAAGGGCTATGCAGATGCGGTCGTGTTGCCCATTGATACGGCGGCAAATGAGGTGGAGCTAGCCTCGCAACCCCTGACCTGCCCCACGCTTAAAGAGGGCAATGTCGGTTACCAATGTCGGAAACATCGGAATGACATCGGAGACTTCAAACAACAGATCGCTCTCTTTAAGCATGACTCCACCTCTGTAGTGTCCACCCTGTTCATCACTAAGCCAATACCTCCACCATCTTACGGACCAGTGGTTTCATAAAAAACGAGTCGTCTGGCGTGATCTCCACAGGGATGCCTGCGTCAGTTAAGGCTTTTTTTACTACGGGACCAACGGCAGCAATCGTCGTATTAACCAGTGATTGATGTAAAGAATCAGCTCTACCATGAATTTTCGCCACCGCGGCTAAACGCTTGTACTGCGGCTGACTTGTAAAGGCAATGACATCAATTTCGCCGGCCTGCAGCGAATCGATGAGTGACAATACCTCCCCTTCCTCCGATTGCGAGGCATAGATGTAAGGTGAGACTGGGAACACCGCCGCTTCCCGGCTGCGAAGATATGCAACAAGTTTTTCGTTGGGGTCGGTACCGTAAAGCTGGACTGCTATCCGTCGATTCTTGAGATCCTCTTTCGCCAGAGTCGCAATAACCCCGTCGGTAGTGGGTGCCTCAGCCAGTAGATCGGGCTTTAAATTGATCTCCTTCAACGCCCTGCCGGGCTTGGGTCCCCGGGTAACGGTGCGACTCCTGTTTATCGCTTCAACAAAGTCATCTTTCAGGCCTGCTCTAGCGGCAAAACCCACTAATCTGCGTAGGCCTTCACCTGTTAGCAGAATGAGGTCATCGCATGGTCGGGCAATGAACTCGGTCAGCCACGCTTCGATAGGTTCGGGGTCTGGCGCATCAAGTATTGCCACCAGGGGACAACGGATAACTGCTGCACCTCGCTGCTCCAGCATGTCGGCCAGTAGATCCAATTGCCGAGTTTCTGGAATGGCCACCGTTCGGCTGGCGAGTGGGCGCACTGCTTCAGTCATAGCAATCACCTCGCGGGGCTACTACAGCTCTGTAGATGATTATCCCATCATTCATACCTGTGATTCAAATAGTAAAAATTTCGATGATCCCGTAACACTGGCAAAAAACACACTACAGATGAAACCAACTATACTTATACCTGATAGCATGAGGTTGTTACCCAGGGCCAGGCTTTAAAACGGGGGTCTTTATGCAAATTTGGACTAAAGTCGCCAGCTTTGATGTGGACGCGCAAAATACTTTCACACCTCTGTGCCCCGACGAACTCCCGGTCGCCGAAGGTACCGATATAGTTGCGCAATTAAACGCTCAGGCCCGCTTGGCGGATTATCGATTGGGCTCAAAAGAGGGGCACAATCCAAAAGCGGTGTGGGTGGCCACCGCCGACCATCCACAATTGGAGTCTATCGAAGGGCCTAACGTCGACGTACGCTGGAATCTCCATGCCGTCCCGGGTACCACTGCGTAAAAGACACGGCAATGCAACTGTGTCGCGCCGGATTTACAGTTATCCTGAATCGAGCGGCTTGCCGCGGCGTCGCAGCTGACACCACCGAACTCGCCTTACAGAAAATGGCCAGTGCCGGCATTCAAATAGTGGCGCAGGCCAGCGCCATCGGCAACCTGTTGTAGGAGGGCCTTATGAACAAGCCCATCGTCAAATCTCTGCTTGATACTGATCTCTATAAATTCAGCATGATGCAGGTGGTCCTGCACCAACAGCCTGCGGCGCAAGTGCAATATCGTTTCCTGTGCCGTACCCCGGGGATCGCCTTTACGCCCTGCGTAAAGGCGATAGAACGGGAACTCGATGCTCTGTGCAGCCTGAGTTTTCAGCCGGCTGACCTGGATTACCTCAGGCAGTTCGATTATTTCGAATCCGATTTCATCGATTTCCTGAGTTTGTTCCGACTGAGCAGGCGCTTTGTACGCATCACCGCGGCCCCCTTCGAGCTGGTAATAGAAGGCCCCTCTGGAGGCCTGGGTACAGCAATACCGTGGGCGGCTGGGTATCGCACTCACCGATGTGGTGGGTATCGATGCCTTCCTGCGTGACTTCGATCTCTACTTTGCTAAACTTTTTGACGGTTTACGCCACGACTCTGGCTATCCAATCGAATGGGCGCGTAAGGTTATTGCTCATTACCAGAGCTTGCATATCGACCCCCGTTCGAAAACTCTGGTATTCAGCGACAACTTGACGATTCCCAGGGCGCTGGAGATTTACGATGCCTTGTACCTGGAATCCAATCCTGTGTTTGGCATCGGCACTAACCTGACTAATGATCTGGGCTATCCAAGCCTGGATATGGTGATTAAAATGACCTACTGCAACGACCAGGCAGTGGCGAAAATCTCTGATGACAAGAGGAAGATGATCTGTCAGGACATGGCCTATTACCACTACCTGGCAAAGGTCTTTGCGGTAGAAAATTGAGGACTGGCGTAACCAATGGCAACAGTAAGGAGGCAATAACATGAAAACTAGGTATCCGGATATCGGCAGCTATGGCGTTGCACAATGTCATACACCAAGCGCCTACGAAGACGAGTGTGTCGGCAGCAGTCCACTAGCGCTGCGCGGCATCGTCGTCGCTCGCATTGAGGGAGACAAGGTGTTCGTTCGCGACTGGGCTATCACATCGCATTTTGAGGGATCGCAATCACTGGAGAAATTTGAAGAGGCTAAACACAATCAGGACTTCGATGTCAGGTTTTCAGATGAACGTATGCGCGGGGAGGAGGATCAACTCGATGGCACTGACCCTGTCCTCAAGGAGCATTTGCGCAAAAAACTGAAGTCGGTTAAGGGCAGTGAATCACCGTAGAGGCTAACGCCTGATAATTGTCAAGACAGAAAGTGCCGCCAGATTGCGTAAAAGACATCAGGGATATGGTGATACATTCTTTATCGATGGGGTGTTCATCAAGATTGGCGAGTAGGTGGGCTTCACCATCGATATGAGTGGCAAAAAGCTGCTTGATTTTCTCGGTTTCAATATTTGCGAGGGACAGGTGGAAGAAGCATTGCCGCGGTCTGTTCCAGACACGAGTGGCAGCTTGAAACAGTAATTAGCCAGGGACAGGATGCCTACAAGCAAAATACAGTATACCGCCCCTGCCAACTCCGGATAGGGCGTCCGGTTCATACCTCAATCCCGCTCTGTCCCGGATCAAAATAAGTTGAAAAGGAAGCCCCGGTGGCCCGGCTTTTGTCACGTCCATCAAAGCCGTGCTCCAGCAAGGTTTTCAGGATGGTTAGGAAATACACCCACGCAGCCCGGCAATTGGTATGAAGGTGCATACGGTTCTGCTCGGTATCTTCCATATCGTACTGGCACAGCTCGAGTATCGTTCCCGTCTCCTGCGGATGAATGCGGACGCGGACCTTGCTCTCCCCAAAAGTAAAACCCACTTCACGGTCCGGCATTACTTTGAGGAATTCACCTGTGACCAGCGCACCTGAATGCCAGCGCCATACATAATGACAATCCGCCACCACCGGTGCTTCCGCTTCAATCGGCGGGTATAAATGGCACCGAACTTGATACACCACAGGCGGATAGCCTCGCGGCTTACAATCGTTCACGTTTCTAACCGACTAAGATGTTTTCGGGTCAGGCGCAGGTACAGGGGTGTCTGCCCCGCGTCCTCAAAGATGGGGTCGCCCTCTTCATCCCACGCAATAATCTTGTCTCCCTGGATATAGGGAAGGCTGGTCACCAGATCATCCAGCGCCGCTGACAATAAATCCGTCATCAACTGCTCGCGGATACGACGCGGAAACATTTCCGCCAGAGCTGCAATTTTCGCGGCATCCTCGATCGGCAGACGAACGCGATATTCCTCCTGGGTCAGCTGTCCGGCGGCACTTTTCTCCCAGCTGTTCATCAGAGCGGATACTTTCATCGCATTACTCTCCCCTTGCCCCTGTTCACAGAGAACTATGGTATTGGGCGCCAAATCCGGCACAGGGTTCCGCAAAACTCGTAAAAGATTTCAGCATTATTCACTTTCCATCGTCCGGACAACACCGCAATCTCCCGGATCACACTATCAGGCAATCGAAGACCCGGCCTCGATAAACTGTACGTCCTCCAGCTGCGGGCGCTGCTCACAGCCCTGGCACTGAACATCTACCACCAGTCGCTGAGCAGTCCATTGGTTTGCGCAGGCCCGCATCAATAGCTGGTCGTCCCGGCTTGGGGTGTGGGTGGCGAATGCCATTTCTCAACGGAGATAAGGAATTTAAGCTCCAGCTAGTCGAAAGCCTCTGCTGTGGTCGCGCTCCCCCGGCTCGTCGCAGGCCCGGCTAGATGAACGCGTTAACCCCGCATTGACGAACCAGGAACCACCACGCAATACACGGTACTTACCATTATCTGGCCCCTGAGGATCCTTCACCTTTCCCTTGGGATATTGGTCGTACCAATCAGAACACCATTCCCATACATTGCCATGCATTTCATAAAGGCCAAACGGGTTCGCTCGATAGCTTCCAACAGGCATGGTTTTACTCTTTGTTCTATTAAAATTAACCTGTTTTTTATTAATACAGTCACCAAAAGAATAGTTTGTTTTGGTTCCTGCTCGGCATGCAAGCTCCCATTCGGCTTCCGTGGGTAGACGAAAATCTTCTCCTGTGATTTCACTCAGCCATTGCGTATAAGCTGTCGCATCAAACCAGCTTACCTTGATGATAGGTCGGCTTCCTCTTCCCCAACCGCAAGCACCAGGAAGTTTTCTATCGGTTGCTTTAGCAAACCGATCGTATTGTTCAAAAGTGACGGCATAGCGACCCATGGAGAATTCAGATACTTCTACCTCGCTGACAGGCTCCCTGGCATCATTTACCCTGATAAATGCGCCTGCAGATAGTCTCAGCATTTCCACTGCAAGCGAACCATCCGGCATCGAATATTTCAGGATAACTGGAGATTTCAAGGACTGTGCCATTTGAGTTAGCGTATAGGACAGGGTACTGCATCAGGATCTTCTCGCTAAAAGCGCATATAGCGCAATCACTTTTATCTGATTAAAATAGCGCGAGAGCATGCGGGGACGCAATGAGCCGCCGCGGGCGAACGACCCATAGTATCGGCTATTTTGGCGCAGACCAGAACAACTGATCCACAGGATAGATATGTTAATATAGTAGCCATTAATGGACGGGTAGTAAAAACGTGGAAAATTCGATCTCCAAGGGACTCAAGACATGACATTTGTGGTCAGCGATTCCTGTATAAAGTGCAAACTTACTGATTGCGTGGAAGTGTGTCCAGTTGATTGCTTCTATGAGGGTCCAAATTTCCTGGTCATCCACCCTGACGAGTGTATCGATTGCGCCCTGTGCGAGCCCGAATGTCCAGTAGATGCGATATTTTCGGAGGATGAACTGCCAGAAGATGAGCAGGTATTCCTTGAACTCAACGCCGAACTTGCTGAAATCTGGCCCAACATTACTGAGCAAAAAGAACCTCTGGCAGATTCTGACAAATGGAGAGAGGTCAAGGATAAGCTACAGTATCTGGAAAAATAAGATCCTTAGCCCTAACTGCAGCCACCCAGGCACGGCGGCGACAAGGGCGAATCGCCATGACGTGTGGGCGGAGAAATAGCAATTCACCAATAGTATCAAAGGCTTAACTGTTGCTGCCATCACCGAGAGATATTACCCTCGGACAGCATGAAAGATGTCATTTTCCTGATTTTCCACCTGCTCACCACCATGGTCAAGCTATTACAGCCGGGTGGCAGTCGAGCCATCATTGCTGAGAAAATGCGCCCCCAACGCGACGCACTCGACGAACCCGTCGCCAGGCATCTACCCCAAGGCCTTCCACCACATCACCCGCGTCGAGTATGCCGTGTTCGTCGGGTGTAATTGGAGTTTCTTGCCCCGGGGTAGGCCCCTTTTTGCACCAGATTGAGCAATTAATCTGCCCTCAGAATTTTTAAAGATTCCTTATAGGCCTGTTTTGGTTTTCCCACATCATGTTCGAAAACTATCCGAGGTCCTACAGGGCGGCAGCGCCTGGAGGGGTTTGGCTATTTACTTACGTGAGCTCAGGTAATTCAGTAAAACAAGGGTCTCTTGCGGATCTGTACGCCCCACCGGTGAGGAACTGTAGGTAGAGTGCATTACTCTGCCGGAATGGTTGAGGATGAATTCCGACGGTTGCATGAAATCGCCTTTCTCATCCCACCAGGCGCCGATCAGGTCACCCTGCTCCCGGCTTACCTCGTGCGCCACCGGGAAAGGCAGCCCGGCCGCCACCTCTTCGGCCTTGTCCCGGGCGTCATGACTTGCCGCCACGATTCGTGTGCCCAGTTTGGAGAACGCTTCGAAGCGCTCAGCGTAGCCGTCTAACAGACGCCGGCAGAAAGGTCACCAATGACCGCGATAGAAGAGGATGATGCTGTATCCGGAATCCGTGAACTCGGGCAACACCAGCGTACCGTCGCCAATCTGCAACGTAAGTTCTGGAAAATGCGCACCCGCATTGAGTTTTTCAGCCATGGATGACTCCCTCTAGTTAATAACATAGTCACGATTTGTACATACCGCAAGTATGGGGCGCTGTATCTTACGCGCAGATAATTCGCAGATTGGGTACAAAATCACCCAGCCCGGTTCGTAACAAGCTCGAAGTTCGGTTTCAAAAACCCCTTCCAACTCTTCTATTTACTGCAACCCGGCTCGGTATAACCCCACCACCAGTACCGGCATAGGCTCGGTGTCGGTCACCGCTCCCCTACCCCCAGAAAGTGACGTGGTCCATGAATTGAGCCACCTGAAGCAGCATGACCACTCCCCACATTTCTGGAAACTGGTTGAGCGAGTCATACCTGACTATAGGGGGTGCCGGAATTGGTTGCGGATTAATGGCAGCGGGCTTGAGATTTGATCCGGTTTTCAATCAGTACCGCTGGGTTCAAGGCCCACAAAAAATGGCGTAGTGGTGTATTGTCGCTGTGCAATTAAGTTCACTGCCGCCTCAGACAAGCGTCGATCAGGGCGAGTCGGTCCTACGTTTTTTCAAGCGGCAGAGTTGCCGAGCCACCACAAACAAATGGAAAGTGGTAACCCTATAGTCGAGAATATTGACCCGACGCGGGGGAGGGGGTGTCCAGTGCTGTCTCGCGTGATAATGCAATTGACTGCAATTGTGGAGGCGGCGCCACTAGAACCCAGGCGCCCCGCTCAGGGTTAATCACAACTTATAGCCTTGGCTGGCTGCGACAGGAAGAAAATCAATATTTGACTATTCCTCGTGAAGTGGCCGACAGCTACCCTGAGGAAATTCGCCGCTTAATGGGCTACCAAAGCCACGGTGAAAACCTGGGTGTCTACCCGGGTGATCCTGATGGGCATTGGTTTATGTCTTAGGAAACTAATCCAGAGATCTACTTCCCCAGATGTTATCCGGGCTTTCTATTGGATGTTAACCTACTGAGAAATTGTGGATTCTGAAAGTCCGTTAATGCACGCTCAATTTCTTCGCGCGTATTCATCACAAAAGGGCCGTATTGCACCACGGGCTCTTTAATTGGCCGGCCGCTGAGTACCAATAATTCTGCGCCCTCGGGCCCAGCCTTCAGCTGTAATGTGCTGCCGCTCGCATAGACGCCCAGTTGGCGCGCTGCTATCGAATCGGTCGCCCCTTTATAGACATACACCATCGCAGTATTTTCTGTACTGAAAGATAACTCAACGGTTTCGTTAGCGGCCAATTGCACATCCAGAAATACGGGCTGTGTTGAAATTTCTGGTAGCGGACCCCGCTGCAGCTGTTGATCAATGGTCACTTTGCCAGCGATGACACGAACTTTCCCGCCGCCAGACAATTGCTGCTCTGTTATATCGGCGTTGAGAATTTCCTGATAAGCGGCGGGCTTCATTTTTTCAGCGGCGGGTAAATTTAACCATATTTGAAAGCCATGCAATAAGCCTTGCTCCTGCTCAGGCATTTCAGAGTGAAGCACGCCGGCACCCGCTGTCATCCACTGCACATCACCAGCACCAATGACTCCCTCATTACCCATATGGTCGCGGTGGCGCATGCGCCCAGCCTTCATGTAGGTAATGGTTTCAAAACCTCGATGAGGATGCTCAGGAAAGCCTCCGATATAGTCGGCAGCGTCGTCGGAGTTGATCTCATCGATCATCAAGAAGGGGTTTAGCACTTGATGCAGGCGGCGACCCGCCAAGCGATGAATTTTAACGCCGTCACCATCCTGGGTGGGCTGGGCAGGTATTACTTGAACTAATTTTCTCATTGGCTTTCTCCAATTGGTTGTTGTGGCGCCGCGCGCTTACGCGGCCTCAAGACCTTCTCGACCATGGGCAGCGGTAAAATCCTGCGCTGGCCCCACGGGAACGACCCCAGTGGGATTGATCATCAGGTGGCTGGCGTAATAGTGCGTCTTAATATGCTCAAAGCTGACGGTTTGCGCCACGCCGGGCACTTGGTATAGCTCGCGCACATAGCCACTAATGGCGGGGTAATCAGCCAGTAACTGGCGATTGGTTTTAAAATGACCAAAGTACACGGCATCAAAGCGAATGAGGGTGGTAAATAAACGCCAATCAGCTTCCGTCAACCGATCGCCCGCCAGATAGCGCTGCCGGGTTAGCAGACTCTCGACCCAGTCCAGCGAATCGAACAAGCTGTAAAATGCTTCTTCATAGGCCTGCTGCGTGGTCGCAAAACCGGCTCGGTAAACACCATTGTTGATGGTGTCGTAAATACGCTCGTTCAAGTCATAGATCGTCTCGTGTAGAGCCTGCGGATAGTAATCCGTAGTGTTACCGGTTAAATGATTAAACGCGGTATTGAACATACGGATAATCTCCGAGGATTCATTGCTAACAATGGTCTGTGTTTGCGTATCCCACAATACCGGCACCGTAACTCGACCCTCATAGCTGGCATCGGCTTTTAAATACAGCTGATAAAGAAAGTCCAAGCCGTAAAGCTGATCGTTCATTTCCCAGCCGTTTTCCAGCATGATCGGCTCGACCACGGTGACATCGATATAGTCTTGCAACTGCTTGAGCTGGCGAAAAATCAATGTACGGTGTGCCCAGGGGCAAGCCAGTGACACATACAAATGGTAGCGCCCTTGCTCTGCTTTAAAGCCGGGTTCCCCATTGGGGCCGGCTTCGCCATTCGGGGTCAGCCAATTTCTAAAGCGACTATCCTGGCGGCGAAATTCACCACCGCTAGTGTCGGTGTCGTACCACTGGTCAACCCATTCACCCTTCTGCAATAATCCCATTACGCTGCTCCTGCAAAATCGTTGATAGAAAATTTCGACATCAAGGCGTCAACCTGTTGTTTGCCCTGGGCAATCACTTGCTCAGGTGTGCCTTTCGAGCCACTGGCATCAATATGAAATACCTCGGAAATACCTAGAAAGCGGCAGATATGCTCCAGATAGCGACTGGCAAAATCCATCTCGCTGCCGAGAGGTGTGCCGCCGGTGGCGGTGATAATGAAGGCCCGCTGTATCCCCAGTAAGCCTACAGGGCCTTGCTCGGTGTATTTAAAGCTAACACCTGCACGACAGATGGCATCAATCCATTGCTTTAATGAGGCCGGAATTCCAAAGTTGTACATTGGCGCCGCTAGTACCAGCGTATCGGCGCTTTTCAACTCGTCAATCAATTGCTCTGACAAGGTTAATTGGGCCTGTAAGCTGGCCCGCTGATTGTCGGATGAGCCGTGAACAGCGACCAGGTCTTGCGCACTAATTGGCGGCAAGGGTTGTTGTGCCAGGTCTCGGCTGATAACGGGCTCACCTAAGGTGTCAACCAGATACTGCCCAATGATACGAGTATTTGAATTACTCAGTCGTGCGCTACTATCAATATGTAATACGGTCATGTTGTTATTCCAATTTGGTTAATTTTTACGGCTCGCGTTTACTTGGCCAGCTGGGTTTGCAGCCACCGATCTGCACTCAGGCTACCAGCGCCCCTGAATGCCAGGCCAACACTGATTGCCAGTAAGGCCAGACCAAATTCGTAGCCGTTATTCGCCATAAAGAGGCCGTTTGGCAGGTGAGCCGTGACAATTGCCACTACCATGGTAATGGCTAGTATCAACGCCGCTGGCCGCACCAGTAAGCCGACAATCAGTAACAAGCCGCCGAAGAATTCTGCGCTACCGGCCATTGCCGCCATTAGCAGTCCAGGCTCAAGCCCGATGGAGGCCATCCAGCCTGCCGTGCCTTCCAGGCCATAGCCGCCAAACCAACCGAATAATTTTTGCGCGCCGTGTGCTGCGAAAATCACACCTGCGCCTACGCGAAGAGGCAATGTATCCAGGCCCGTGGTTGTCGTGGTTATCTTGTTGATTAGTGATTTCATGTCATTGCTCCAAAGTTGTATTGGTGGGTTCATTTAATTGATGGATCCATTGTAATGATTGTAGTATTCGCAAAAAGACCTATATTTAGTTTAGAATGTTCTAAATATTAGAACTATTATGAGATGCTGAAATGAGAAGAAATCCAATAACTATAGAGGTTCTGGAGACGCTGGATGCTATCGATCGCCGTGGAAGCTTCGCAAAAGCCGCTGAAGAGCTGAACAAAGCCACGTCGGCTGTTTCCTACGCCGTGCAAAAGTTGGAGGAACAGTTAGGCATCGCTCTGTTTCAGCGTCAGGGGCGCCGCTCGATATTAACCCCGGCAGGACGGTTAATATTGGCGGAGGGTAGAGAAATACTGCAAACCACGGCACGACTGGCGAACAAGGCGAAGGAAATTGCCACGGGCTGGGAGCCACGTATCAGAATCGCTGTAGAGTCTCTTCAATCATACCCGGACTTTTTTGGTGTGCTGCACGAATTTCTCAAGGTGCACTCCACCATTGAGATCGATGTCTGCGAATCGGTGCTTAATGGTGGATGGGAGGCGCTTGAGCAAGGTCGGGTTGATTTGATTGTTGGCTCACCTGGGCCTGTCCCGCTACAAAAGGGCTATCGCGCCATACCGTTGGCTCGCGTTGATTTGGTACCGGTGGTCGCCTCCAGTCATGAACTGGCTGATATAGCGACTAAACCTGAGGCCCTCGAGGCGCTCCTTCCCAAAGTACGGCGAGTCATTACGCACGATACGTCGATGATTGACGTTGCCCGCAGCGCAGGCTTAAGCAGCGATGGGCAAATGTTCTACGTGCAAAACATCGATCAAAAAGTCGAGGCGATACGGGCAGGCATTGGTATAGGCCATCTGCCGCGACAGCGTATTCAAAAGCAACTTAACAATGGCGAATTGATTCCGCTGGTTTTGGCTGGGGACCCGGCTCATGATAATTTCCTTGCATGGAAAATCAGTAACAAAGGTAAGGGACTGCAGGCGTTAACCACACGGCTTTCTGCCGTATTCGGGTAAAGAATATAACCATATAATGGTTTCCTTATGTAAATTACCAAACGGACTCAATTTGAGAATGGCAACTGAAAGAGCGAACCACTAATCATTGGATTGTGGTACTAAGTATAAAACAAACAAACGGGGTATGGTGGGCAATTTTCTTTTAAAATTCCAATCGCTGAACCTGAAAATATAGCGAGGTGGCCGTATCGCCAACTAAAATCCTACTTATATCGGTGCCTTAGAGCGCCTTGGATATCTTTTCCAGCCCTGCCTGGGTCAGAGTACGCAGGAATCCATGCCGACCGAATATTCAGTGGCGTCCCTGCAGATTGAACTGTGATAACACAGATTCCTTTCCCGCGAAAAGAGACAGCGTGCCCGTCTTCAGCTCCTTGCCACGCCTGGCCGGTGTGATCCACCCACGCCAGCTGTGGTTCGGGGCCAAGACGCCGTGGTAACGGGTGAGGTTGACTCTGGGCTTTGGCACCAATGCCGCCAATCGGGCCATGAAATCCACAGGATCGAAGGCCACCTGGGTTGTACCATCCCGGTAAGGCGTCTTCAGGGTGTATACGACCTTGCCGGTAGAACTGAGTGATAGACGGGGGATGGCGACGGCGGAAAAAGGCTACAGTGAAAGCGAAAGCGAAAAATGCCACAGCGAAGGCCAAGGTACTGCCCAGTTAACTAGCCCTGCAAGGCCTTGGGGTGGATGCCCTGGCGACGGGTCGTCGAGTGCGTTGGGATGTTTGGTGCCTTCTTTTCTTTTGTTCACATCCCGCTTACTACAGAACAGCTTGTCTGCTGCCGTGGCACGTGGTCGTTTCACCGATTGTCGGAGCATGGTCACCTGCTGCCTGAGCGCCAGTTTCTCAAGGACTAATTGACGCTGAGATTTGAATAGTGCGCCGAGAAATATGATTAGAAGAGTAAGGATTGACATGTTTGCCATCCTTTATCGGTGGCTAAAAATAGTCAAGCAAATCAATGCGATCTAGTATTCAGGAGGGACAACCGCTCGTTGTTAGCCCTTTACATATAAATATGGCATATAGAATGACATTATGAATTCTGGTGCGCAGGCCGATATGTTAAGATCATAAACTTCAAAGAGACATTAATACAAGGGCATGATAGTGAGTAAGCCGGCAAATAAAAAGACAGCAGCCGTTCCCGACGGACGCCGACTGCGTAGCGAACGCAGCCGGCAGGCCATCATAGACGCCAGTCTGGCCCTGATAGCAGAGGGTACCCTGGTGCCGACCGCCCAGCAGATATCGGAACGTGCCGGGGTGGGTATTCGCTCCTTCTTCAGGCATTTTTCAGATATGGCAAACCTGTTTGCCACAGTGGACGAACAAAACCGGGAATCTACCGAAGCCTTGTTTATGGGTGGTGACCGTGAAGGCGCCACCCAGGAGCGGATTATGCACGCCGTTGAGCGCCACGCCAACGGTTACGAAAATCAAAGGAATATCATCCTGTCGACTGCGGCACAGAGCTGGCGCTATGAAATTTTGCGCAAAAACTATGCACACTACCAGCGCGGACTGCGCAAGGACCTCGAAGACTGGCTACCAGAGATTAAGTCACTCTCGGGTACCCAGCGTCAGGCTGTGGACGCGGTAGCCTCGTTTGAAATGTGGCACAGGCTGCGCGAGCACCAGGGTCTGAGCAAAAAGCGATCAATAGAGATTGTCGTCGAGATACTCAGCGGGCTAATTATAGCGTCCTGTTAATCTTTCCTTACTGCCCATAATTTGGCGTTGTTTTTGAGCAACATTTTTTTAGGCAGGCGCGCCATGGCAAAGGCCGAGATTTTGTTTGCTGCGCCATCGATTACTGAGGGCTTCTTGCCAAGGGCGTTGAACGTCGTTTGCACGACATCATCGGCAGACCTGGGCGGGATCGGGAACTTATTGTCCAGATCCGCGGTTTCACGAAATTCAGTGCTGGTATCACCGGGAACCACAGCCACCACGTCAATGTTGGTTTCGGCCAGTTCGCCGTACAGGCTCTCGGCAAGAAACAGGGGAAACGCCTTGGTCGCGGAATAGGTCGACATGAAGGGTATCGGCATGGTGCCGGCCATACTTGACAGGAAAACAATGGCCCCGCGGTTTCTCTGCTTCATTGCACCCATGAACTTATGTGTCAATGCCACCGGAAGCCGGCATGACAGGTTGATCATCTCAAGCTCACGTTCCAGGCTGAGTTCATCGAATACACCGTGTGACCCGAAACCCGCATTATTCACCAGGATGTCTATCTCCAGACCGGCTTGTTGGACGTTCTCATGCACCTTGTCCGCCGCATCCATGTCTGTCAGGTCCTGGGCAATGGTATGCACCTGAATACCGTACTCGCCACTCAGTTCCTCGGCCAGTTCATCCAGCAAGGCTTTTCTACGCGCCACCAGGACCAGGTTCAGGCCGTCTTTGGCGATTGCCCTGGCGTAGGACTTTCCGATCCCGGAAGAAGCTCCGGTGACCAGGGCGGTAGTGCCGTAACGTTTTAAAGAACTCATAATAAACTCCGTTTTTTAGGAATACTCATTTTGGATTAGGCGGTGTTCTTTTTCCTGGCCGCCCGTTTCGCCTTTGACTTCACTTTCGGTTTGGCCAGCCCGGCCGCGTCCTCCAGTTCCACCAGCGATTGCTCCATGTAATCAATCAGGCGCTGTACCTGGGGCACCGAGCGACGACAGGCCATGATGCCAAAGTCGACATTCTGGTCGTAACTGACCATCGTTATATTCAGCGCGATGCCGTCAGTGACGATCGAAGCGGGGTAGGAGCCATCGAGGCGGGCGCCATTCCAGTACATGGGCTCACGTATACCGGGTACGTTGGAAATGACAGTGTTGTACGGTGGCAGGCGGCTGGCCAGACCCAGTGGCATCAACAGCATGGCCGGCGCCTGTAAGGCGATACTGAACAGCTGTACTTCCGCTGGCGACATATTCTGGTAGAACGCTCTGCCGGCGCGAACCGAGGCCTGGATAGCGGCAAAGCGCTTACCCGGGTCCTCGATGTTGGTGGCAAGGTCTGCACTGATTGCCGCCACCGCGTTGGATGAGTCTATATCACCTTCCTGACGAACTGAAACCGGCACCATGGCCTTGAGGGACACTTCAGGCAGCTCGGCGTGTTTTTCCAAATAAAGACGCAGGGCGCCGGCACACATCGCCAGTACCGCATCATTAAAAGTACCATCAAACGCCTTGCCGACTGTGCGAATACGGTCAAAAGGCCAGGACTGGGCGACAAAACGGCGGGCACCATCCACCGAGGTATTAATCGAACTGCGCGGTACCTTGAGAAAGGGCAGCATTAACGGGCCACCCCGGCCAGCCCAGGCCTGCGTGAAGCGCTTCAATGCCCCGTACACGTTCACACCAGTGTCGAACCGGGCCTTCAGTCGATCGGCGACATTACGCAATTCATCGTCATTGAGATCGGCCGGATGTTCACGCCCCAGGGTGGCGCGGTAGTCCTCCCAGAGCTTCAACGAAAGCGGCGAATCCTTCATACGAGCCTTCGGATTGGCCGAGAGCATGGCGCGTGCCAGGTGAATGGAGCGCGCTCCGTCGACCGCGGCGTGATGGGTCTTGGAGTACACAGCAAACTGGCGCTTTTGCAGGCCCTCGATCAGGTGTATCTCCCACAACGGGCGGTTGCGGTCCAGCAGGGTGCCATGCAGGCGCGAGACCAGGTTGAAAAGTTCACGGTAGCGCCCCGGTTTTGGCAGAGCCGAGTGGCGTATGTGGTAATCGATGTCCAGGGCCGGATCCGGCTCCCAGTAGGCAGGCCCGGCCAGACCCAGCGGACCTGTCTTCAGGCGGTCACCAAAGGGCGACAGAAATTCGTCCACGTTGCGGAGGTTGTCCGCAAGGCCGTGCAGGAATTCCCGCTCATTGACGCCCTCGGGCAAGGTATAAAGGCTCACACCGCCAACATGCATGGGTGTCTCACGGGTTTCGGTCAACAGAAAACCGGTGTCCAGAAAATTCAGTTTTTTCATAGAATCTTACAATCCTGTTGTTCCAGAAGACGTATTTTGGTCACGTGGTGAACTCTCTATAGAGCGCTGTTTACATCAGCTGCATATTATGGCATTATTTATGTCAATATACAAAGCACAATTCGTCTACAACCGAATTGACGGATGCCAGGCCCTATAGACGGTGTCTCAATGTGTGGCAGGAATGCCCTGAAACCGGAAAAGCCCATGCTTAAGAAATCCCTTATCTCCCTGCTGTTGATTATAGTCGGAATCGGCGCGCTCGCCTGGTTCAAGCGTATTGACCTGATGTTGGCACTGGTCAAGTTCAAATCTGACCGGGAAGTCGTGATAGCACCCAACCGGCAAGTGCCCTGGGAGCAGGGCCCGCAGGAGCCGGTAGCAGAGGCGGGCGAGCGCCCCCCGAATATCATCCTGATCCTGGCGGACGACCTGGGCATCAACGATATATCAACCTTCGGTGGTGGGGTTGCCGGTGGTCGGGTGCAAACACCTCATATCGATGATCTGGCCGCCCAGGGCGCAATATTTCACCAGGCCTACGCCGGCAACGCTACCTGCGCGCCTTCACGCGCCATGATTATGACCGGCCGTTACCCGACGCGCACCGGCTTCGAATTTACTCCCACGCCCTCGGGTATGGGCCCGATGGTTTCCATGATCAGCGGCAGCCTGGACACAAATCTGCCTCCCGGCAGGTTCAATGAAGCCGCCGCAGCTGACGCCTTGCCTTACGAGCAACAGGGCTTGCCCAGTTCTGAAGTCACGATTGCGGAAGTATTGCAGGACAAGGGCTATCACACGGCGCACATCGGCAAGTGGCACCTGGGCAGAGGGCAGGGCCTGGCGCCCAATGACCAGGGGTTTGACGAAAGCCTGCTGATGGCCAGCGGTCTGTACCTGCCCGAAGACGATCCCAATGTGGTCAATGCGAAGTTGGATTTCGACCCCATCGATCAGTTTTTATGGGCCAGGATGAATTATGCGGCCTCTTTTAACAACGGCGGCGGCAAGCGTTTCGAGCCGGGTGGCTACCTCACCGACTACTGGACTGATGAATCGATAGCGGTGATCAAGGCCAACAGGAATCGCCCGTTCTTCCTCTACCTGGCCCATTGGGGAACACACACACCTTTGCAGGCGACCCGTGAAGACTATGAGGCAGTGGGCGACATCAAGCCCCATCGTCTGCGCGTTTACGCGGCGATGATCCGGGCGCTGGACCGCAGCGTTGGCCGTATCATGGCAACCCTGGAAGAAGAGGGGCTGGCTGACAATACCGTCGTGCTGTTCTCCAGTGATAACGGCGGGGCAGGCTATATTGGCCTGTCCGAGATTAACGCGCCCTATCGCGGCTGGAAGCTAACGAATTTCGAGGGCGGCTTGCGGGTGCCGATGTTTGTTAAGTGGCCAGCGCGTATCGCACCGGGTACCGAGGTCGATACACCTGTTGCCCATATCGATATGATGCCGACCATGACGGCAGCAGCGCAGGCCGCGCCTCCGCAAAACGTCGTTATCGATGGCCTCGATATGCTGCCGTTGGCCACCGGGGAGGGTGCTAAAGCCTGGTCGCGTGAGACACTGTTCTGGCAGAGCGGCTATTACCGTGTGGTGCGCCACGGGGACTGGAAATTACAGGTGTCTGAGCAACCGAGAAAGGACTGGCTGTACAACCTGGCGGAAGACCCTACCGAGCAGAACAACCTGGCCGAGACGCGCACTGATAAGCTTGAGGAACTGCAGGCCCTGCTGGCGTCGCACAAGGCCTCCGCCCGCAAGCCCTTGTATCCTTTTGTCGCTGAATTGCCCGTCGCTGTCGATAAAACCCTGGCGGAGCGTTTTCAGGATGGGGACGAGTATATTTACTGGCCCAACTAGGTTGAGTTAGAACCGCTATGGAAAGTCTGACGAATATAGGAAATGAGTTTTACCAGGCAATCAAGGAGCACTACCCAATGAGTTCTTCAGCAAAATCCCTCGATGAAATGATGCGAGAGAGTCTTCAGGATGGCGGCTATGCCGTGTCAGGCGGACGTGACCTTTTCATGGAAGTCATGGATACCACAACAGGCCTGGTGTGGATGAGTGCCGCGCCGGTGCAATTGGCAGACTTTGAAGCGCTGGAACTTGAGGCCTCAATGGTGAAGGTTGGTATTGCTCGTGCTCCCATGGATCGCGCCGCATTTCAGTACTCGCCCGGCGCACCCGAAGCCCCTGTGCTTGAGCGGGTTATCGATGGACGTTTATATATCAATGTGGCGGCCCCCCTGGAACAGACGCCGTCTGCGTTGCCCGGTGGTCCGGTCGAAATTTCCGTCAACAAGGCCCACGTGATCGGTTTTGAAGTGGGGCGCTCCGTTGCGGTGCTGAGCCTGCCCGAGGGAGACTTTGTTGAGGTAGTTGCCGATGACAGCGCCGATGAATCACTTGTACTGCCTGAGGGCGGTGTGCTGAAGCGGATCGAGCTGAGTCAGCCCTGGGTGGTATCGCTGCCCACGCCCACCCGTACCTTTTTCTGGTTTGACAAGGCCATGCGCAGTTTCCAGGGCCCGGTCACGTTGCCCGAGTCGAATTAACAGCAAACGCCTTTTGGGCATTTATCGGAGTACTAAATGTTTACCAATGTCTTTGATCTAAGCGGAATAATCACATTCAAGCGGTTGCGGCCGCCCCCCAGGTTGAAGTCCTGGATACCGTCTAAATAAGGGAACGTCATGAAAAAGAAACTGATCACGGTACTGGGTGTGCTGGCGCTGTGCGCTGGCGTGTTCCTGTTGGCGCTGCCCACCATTCTGCACAAGGCAGGCTTACATCCCGAATATACCGGCGAGAGAGTGCAACTACCCTCGGGCACGCGGGCGCTGGTTATTACCACCAGCCACGGAGTACTGGCTGCGCCTGGCGAGACAGACGGTAAACCGTCCGGGGTGGCGGCTTCTGAAATGACCCACTCCTACTACAATTTCCTGGACGCCGGCATGGAAGTTGACGTGGCCAGCGTCGAGGGCGGCGAGATCCCGGTCGACCCGCAAACCCTGATGTACATGATAAGAACGCCTGAAGATGAGCGCTTTCTGAACGACCCTGCCTTCCAGGCCAAGGTGAAAAACTCTCTGCGTATAGACGATGTGGATTTCACCCAATACGACATCATCTTTTTGGCCGGTGGCTGGGGCGCGGCTTATGACCTGGGCTACTCACCGGTACTGGCGGAGAAGATCTCCCAGGCCTATTACGCCCAGACACCTGTTATTGGTGGTGTCTGCCACGGTGTTTTGGGCCTGATCAATGCCAGAGATCGCGATGGCAATCTGTTGATTGCCGGCCGCCGTATGACCGGCGTTTCCGATAAACAAATCAAGGAATTGGGCATTGAAATCACGCCGCAGCACCCGGAAACAGAACTTAGAAAAGCCGGTGCTATCTATGAGAGTCAAACCGCGTTCCAGGATATTTTTGCCACTCACGTGGTGGTGGATGAAGAGCAGCGCTTTGTCACCGGGCAAAACCAGAATTCCAGTCACGAGACAGCGCAGAAGATGATGGCGATTATCGCCGGCAACAACAGCACTTCAGGAGCAAAGTAAAATGGAAGTCAGTAACGCAACGATGCCCGATGAGGAGCAGATGGCGGGTTTTATGGAGCTCGATGATGGCACCACCATCTACATGGTGAATTTACTGAAATACAAGGAAAAGGCAGAGTACGCGGATGGCCGGAACACGGAGCTTAGTGGTCGCGAGGCTTATGCACTGTATGCAGCTGGTGTAGAATCGTGCCTCGCCAAGGTAGGCGGTGGTCTGGATTTTAAAGGAGATGTGCGACGGCTTACCCTCGGCAGTGTCGAAGAGCTGTGGGATGAAGTGGTAATTGCGCGATACCCGAATCGCACGGCCATGCTGCAAATGATGCAGCTACCGGAAATGAAAGAATTTGGCCAGCATCGCTCCGCCGGCCTGGCCGGACAGCTCAATATTGAAACAGGGAATGGGTGACCCCTTTTTGCCTTATAGTTGTTTTATGCCGATGGTTTCGCCTTGGTTTCCCGTAGGGATAAGAAGAACATAACAAAAGCCAGAGTAAGCATCGGCAGGTTGAGAATACCACCGGGTGGTCTATGTTCATAAAAGTCTGCATTCAGTGGGTGTAGTGCGCCCGCACCCATGCGCAGCAGCTGTTCCGCAATAATCATCAGGAACATAAATGGAATCAGTGATCTGTAACGCCACAGCACCAATCCCAGAATAAAGACGGTAATTAGTTGCTGGCCGCCCCACAATGAAAAGATCAGATAGATTACGCTGTCCGGATCCGGAGTGCCTGGAAATGTTACGATGGACGCGATAGAGTTCGCTCCGCCGTCATTTTTGAAATAGTGGATCAGGCTGCGGCCGGTAAAAAGTACGGCGAACGCGCACAAGACGTAAAAGGCCAGGGGGCTACCCCGGTATTCATTGTTGGCTTGTCGGGGAAATATTTTTTCCAGGGTGCCCATGGTGTTGCTCCTATACCTGACTTGAGTATAATGGCATAATATATGCCATAAAACAATATAGCCCCGGAGTTATAGATGAATAAAATATTACGCGTGATCGTGGCATTACCTGGCATCCTGTTCGTTGTGACCGGCCTGCGCTGGTTGGTTGATCCGGCCTCCGCTGCGGCGCAGTTTGGTATGCCACTGCTTGATGGCTTAGGGCGCAGCTCCCAGATCGGGGATATGGCAAGCTTCTTTCTGACCCTGGGAGTGTTAATTCTGATTGCATTGATCGCCGCGAAGCGCGTCTGGTACTATCCGGCAATCATGCTGCTGGTATTTACCGCAGTCAGCCGTATCCTGGCCTGGTTGATTCATGACGCGGCGCCTGCGGTAGAGATGATTGCCCCGGAAATCATAATCGCGTGCCTGCTGCTGTTTGCTTCACGCAGATTGGCGGAAGAGGGGTAGCTCGTGGTGCTGACAGCCCGGTCGATAAAGTTAAGGCTATGGACCCTCGCGGCAATTACTCTCCTGGGTGTTTGCCATCACTCTTCGGGTCAGGACACGGCAGAACAGGCCCACTCGGTGCAGGGCGCGGTAGAGCAAGTCGAAGTGGAACCAGCCGCGGTGGCACCCACTGCGCGCCCCAATATCGTATTGATCCTGGCGGACGATCTCGGGTTTAGCGATCTCGCCTCTTACGGCAGCGAGATTCAAACACCCACCCTGTCCGCCCTGGCAGACAATGGCGTCAGCTTTACCAATTACCACACAGCGGCCAGTTGTGCGCCCACCCGGGCCATGCTGTTGACTGGCGTTGACAGCCATCGCGCCGGGCGTCCCCAATATCCCGGAAATGATTCCCCCCGAGCAGCGCCAGCACGCTCATTACCAGGGTGTCCTGGGGCGTAACGTGGTGACTGTCGCCACGCTGTTGCAGGATTCGGGCTACCACACTTACATGGCCGGTAAATGGCACCTGGGTATGACGCCTGACCTGCTGCCAAGCCGCCGCGGTTTCGAGCGTACGGTGGCGATGGCCGATTCCGGCGCCGACAACTGGGAGCAAAAGCCCTACATACCCATCTACGAAAAAGCCAACTGGTTTGCCGATGGTGAGGAATTCGAATTGCCGGAGGACTTTTACTCCTCCCGTTTCCTGGTCGATAAGACCATGGAGTTTATTGACAGCCATCGCGATGACGGGCAACCCTTCTTCGCCTATATACCGATGCAGGCAGTGCATATACCGGTACAGGCGCCGCAGGAATTCATCGACCGCTACATGGGGGTGTATGACGGTGGCTGGGAAACATTGCGTAAGCAACGCCTCGCCAGGGCAATAGAGCTCGGTATTGTGCCAGCGGATACTGGCATGGTAACCATGTCTACCACCAAGGACTGGGATGACCTTACGGCCGTGCAACAGCGCTACGAGGCCAAGCGTATGGCTGTCTACGCCGGCATGGTAGAGGCGATGGACTTTCATATCGGTCGCCTGGTGGCGCATTTGAAAAGTACCGGGAAGTACGATAACACCGTGTTTATATTCGCTTCGGACAACGGCACGGAGGCCAGCGGCCTGGCAGACCAGGACGCGGCGTGGAACCATTTTGCCATGAGGCCTCAGGACTATAGTGTCGATTACGATACGCTCGGCCTGAAAGGCAGCTTTAATACCCTGAGCCCCAGCTTTGCCAGTTCCGCCGCGGCGCCCCTGGCCTATTACAAGTTTTACTCGGGGGAGGGTGGTATGCGCGTACCGCTCATCATCGCCGGCGAGTCGTTACCGCAAAAGCAGATCTTATCCAACGCCTTCACTTACGTGACTGACATCACACCGACTATTCTGGAGTTGACGGGCGTGAGTGCGCCTGCACAACGCTACGGTGGCCGTCCGATAGAGCCGATGATTGGGCGCAATCTGCTTCCGCTTCTGCAAGGCAGTGTGGGACGCGTCTATTCTGAGCAGGACGCGATAGGCTATGAATTGGCCGGCAACGCCGCGCTGTTCCAGGGTGACTACAAGATCGTAATCAACCGCGGTCCGCTCGGTGATAATCAATGGCATTTGTATAATATCGTTACCGACCCCGGCGAAACCGACGATCTGCGTAGTGCTATGCCGGAACGTTTGCAGCGTATGCTGGGGCTATACCAGCAGTACGTTGTTGATAATGGTGTACTCCCGGTCCCCGCGGGCTACAACGATCAGCTACAGATCATCTTTAACGGCTTGCATAACCGCTTCGGCCGGCACATTCTTTTGTTTGTGCTTTCGTTCGTAGTACTCCTGCCGTTTTACATTGCCTACCGTGTAAAGAACAAGGAATGAATTAGCATGTCCGAGATGCACACACTCTATGCGATTACCCATTCATTGTACTCGGGCCGCGCGAGATCCTACCTGATCAAGCAGGGCATCCCCTTTCGGGAACTGTCCACCGGCCACGAGAGCTTCAAGGCAGATATTCTGCCCAAAGCTAAATTGCCGACCATTCCCACGCTGTTAACGCCGCAGGGCGAGGTGATTCGCGATGGTGCGGCGATCATCGAGCATTTCGAAGCCGCCAACGACCGTCCCTGTCAGCCGCCTACTGCGCGGCAGCAGATTATCAGTGCCCTGTTTGATGTGATTGGCACCGATGGTCTGTTGCGTCCGGCCATGCATTACCGCTGGAACTTTCCCGAGGAGAACCTGGACTTTGTGCGTTACCACTTCTTCCACTCCCAGCGCGATATGCCGCAGCGGGAGGAGAAGACCGAGTACATGATGAACAGGATGCGCCACGTGGCACAGATCTGGGGCGTTAATGATGATACCAAGGCGTTGGTGGAGGCCCTGTATCTTGAGTTTCTGCATGAACTCAGCGCGCATTTCGAGCGTTACCCTTATCTATTGGGCGGGCGTCCCTGTATCGGTGACTTCGGTCTGTTGGCCCCCATGTACGCCCACCTGGGTCGCGACCCTTATCCTGCGCGCCTGATGCAACAGCGCGCGGTGCGCACCTATCGTTGGGTGGAGCGCATGAATCGTGCCGATCAGGATGCACCAGAGTACCTTGACTTCGGCACGGAATTTCTGGCGGACGACGAGGTACCGGACACCCTGTTGGCGGTATTGCAGATATTGGCCGAAGATTTCGTGCCGGAAACCCGCGCCGCGGCCGACACCATCAACCAGTGGCTGGCGAATCACCAGCCGGAGCAAGGTAATGCTGCGGAGCGCATGCTGGGCGAGGCCCAGTTCAGTGTGCGTGGGCAGGGGATAACGTCGGTTGCCCAACCCTACCGATTCTATCTTCTGCAGCGCGTGCATGCGGTTTATGATTCTCTCGATGCTGGCGGCAAAGCCAGCGTGGAGGAGATGCTCGCAGCCTGTGGCATGTCCGAGCTGCTAACCATCAGGCTGGACCGTCAACTGGGTCGGGCGGATAACCTGGAAGTCTGGCTTTAACACTCGGGCGGTAAGTAGGGCGCACTGAATAAGGCGTAAAAAACGCCAGTAAAAGCTGACGTTGTCGTATCCGGGTATCGTACGGTCGACGAATCAGAAATCGTAGCGCAAGCTTGCGCCATAGGTCCTTGGTGGCGGCCTGAACTATTTATTCGTCAGGGACAGGTTAACCAATTTTGTTAACGATAGTCCTTACTACTACTGCAATAAAAAATAGCACTAAGGCAAACAGTAAACGTATAGAAAACAAACTGATTACAGGCTCAGCCGGGAACACATGAGTTTGCTCAATGGAAGCGAACTTGTGCACAGCCAGACCGTTATCAGCCATGCCAACAATCATATTCAGCATATCTTTTACGCTACGATAACGAACAATGGAAACCTCGTCCCAGTCGCGCCAATCTTCATCAAGCAAAAATGTACCAATTACATTGGACTTCAAGATGGGCAAACCACCGCGTACAAAAAGCTCTTTAATAACACCTTGGGTGTACCGGGTATCTGCTGCCCTGGCATCAGTTTCATTAGCCCATGCAGATTCGGCAGGATAGGCAGCTTTGTCGCGATACTTGATCAAATTGATCATCAAATATTCATTACCGGTGTCAAAGGCAGCTAACCGGTGCATTAACTCGGTGGTTTCTTTAATTCTTTCAGGTCCGGAAGATGATTTTTCTTTCATCGAAGTTATATATGAATCCAACTCGGCCCTGGTTACTGGCTCGCCGCTACCGCCATACCAAATAAACCAGCCAACATAAATGACGGTTAGAATCGCGTAGAAAGTTTTCATAAAAAATCCAGGTGTTTATGGCTGTTACTAACCCGACTTACCGTCAAACATCATCTGATAAAGTTTTTTGTCCAAAAGCGTTTTGTATCTCCCTCACTTGCCTGGTAGTGGGGGAGGTCACCCCACTTGTTTGACCTCTATGAACTTGCCCTAGAAATCATACCTCAGCGTTGCCCCGTAGGTCCTCGGTGGCGCCAGGAAGTAGGAGTCCTGACCACTGAATAGAAACGTTGTGGCGGTCTGGGCGGCGTAGTCATCATCGGTAAGGTTCTTGCCCCACACGGACACGTTCCAGTTGTCATTGCGCCAGCCGACCTTCATATTGACCAGGTTTCTATCGTCAAAGTCTTTTGATTCCAGGTTGGCCTCACTGGCCACATTGGTGGAGTGGTCGTCCATGTAGCTGTAGTCCGCACGCATATAGATGCCGCCATCAGCAAAAGGGAACACCAGCGTTGCGGCCAGGTTGCCGCTGTATTCGGCGGTAAACGGCAGCTCCAGTCCATCATCGGGGCCGTCCGTGACTTCATAATCATGCATGTAGAGCAGGCCGGCGGTTATAGTCAGATTGGGTAGGGGCATCGCTTCCAGATAAAAATCCAGGCCCGAGGTCTGCACCTCTCCCTGATTGCTGACAAAAGTACCGGCGCCCGACTCCTGTTGCTGTTGCGACTGGTAATCGTCGATCTCGGTGTAAAAAGCCGTGGCGTTGAGGCGCAGCCGGGAGTCCAGCAACGTGGCCTTTACGCCCAGTTCGTAGCTCATGGTATCCTCGTCGTCGAATTCCCGCGCATCGGCAGCGCCACTCACGCTGTTGAAACCGCCGGATTTGGAGCCGGTAGCGGCGGTGGCAAATACCATGGTGTCGTCGCCAATATCCATGCTGGCGCTGAGCAACCAGTCCACATTGTCGCTGGTGCGCTTGAAGTTGTCGTCAATGGGTGTTGCAATCGAATCCAGTAACGATGGCGATCCGGGCAGTGCTGTGGATGGGGCGGTGGAATTAGTCACACTGTATAAATCTGCTTTCTTTTCCTCATCCGTCCAGCGCAGGCCGCCTTTCAAGTGCCAGCGGTCGCCGATGTGCCAGGTTGCCTGGCCAAAGGCCGCTACAGTTTCGGTTTCCAGCTTGTTTTTGCCGCTAAGCGTATCACCTGGCGCCGCCACAAAGGGGAAGGGAATTGGCAGGCCCTGCTGACTTGCAATATTGATAAAGTCCTCTCCCAGGAAAACGAAGGGTGAACCATCCCCGCGCTCGGTGGTTTGCTCGTAATAGAACAAGCCCGCCTGGTAGTCTATCTGGTCACCCACATTGGATGAAAACCGCAGTTCCTGGGACAAACTGTCGCCGGAGTATTTATCGTTTCTGATAGACAGGATATCCAGCTGGGAGCGATCAACATCGCTGTCAGAGGAGTAGTCATAGTCATTCCAGGCGGTAATTGACTTTATCGAGCCCCAGTCCCTGTCATAGTCGACGGTCAGCGACACCAGGTCCGATTCAAGCTCAAAACTGCTGTCGACATCGACGGCAATATCGGCATCGTTAGGATCATTCTTGTCCTGCGGCAGCCCCTGGTTGGCCAATTCGGCGTTCACGGCATCGCCCTGCACTGAGTCAGCGCCACAACAGGTGGTGTCCCGGTCCACATGGCTGCCGCTTAATAGCATACTCAGTGCGTCAGTAGGCTCCCACAGCAACTTACCCATGAGGTTCCAGTCATCGGCGTCGTTGAGGTCGTCACCACCGTCGTTGTCGTAGTAGCCATCCCGCTGGTGCAGGTTACCGGACAGGCGGTATGCTAAGTTGTCAGACAGGGGGCCAGAAGCTGATGCCGTGATTTTCCCCATGCCATAATCGCCAACCGAAGCCTCCGCGTAGCCCTCGAATTCCTCAAGATTGGGCTGTTTCGTAATAACACTGATGGCGCCAGCATTGGTGTTCTTGCCGTAGAGAGTACCCTGCGGGCCCTGCAGTACTTCGATGCGTTCGATATCGGTCAGGTCTGACATGCCCAGACCCGATCGCCCCAGGAATACGCCATCGACAAACATGCCCACGGAGGGCTCCAGGGCCGGGTCGGTCTGCGCCGTACCTATGCCCCGTATCGTCATCCTGGCGTTAAAAGGACTGATGTTGGTATTAACGCTGAGGCTCGGCGTCATGATGGCAAGATCGTTGGCGTTGTTGATGCCCGCCTCCTGAATGGTATCCGAGCTGAAGGCGGTCACGGTAACCGGAATGTCCTGCAGGCTCTCCGGCCGCTTGGTAGCGGTAACGATCACCTCCTCCAGGGCGCCCTGGGCTGATGCCTCAGAGCCAATAATAGACAGTACGATGGCTGCTGCGAGTGGTTTGATGAGGCGCATGATCACTTCTCCTGTTTATGATTCGTTTTACTTAGAGTTATAAAAAGACACTATAAGTGCCAAATGAATATGGCATGCATTATGCCAATAAAAAAATGATTGTCAAGGTCGTAGTGCGATTTTGATAGAACAAAGGGATATATAGGCCTAATAGCGGACTATCCATTAACTATTTCATCAAAAAGTGTTGCCGGCCGAACTGTAATGACATAAGATATGCCAAAAATAATGACACCCGACAATGTGCCGCCACGGTATCGACTACGGAACAAGGACTCTGCCATGAAAGTCAAACGTACGCCCGACGAGCGCTTCGAAAATCTCACCGATTACCCCTTCGCGCCCCATTACCTGCAGATCGCAGATGGGGAGGGCGGCGAATTGAGGCTGCATTATCTTGACGAGGGCCCGGCTGATGGCCCCGTTGTGTTGTTGATGCACGGCCAGCCCGCCTGGTCCTACCTGTATCGCTACATGATTCCGTCCCTGGTAGAGGCGGGCTTTCGTGTTGTCGCCCCGGACCTGATTGGTTTTGGCCGCTCCGACAAGCCTGCCCGTGTAGAGGATTACACCTACGCCCGGCACATCGCCTGGATGAGCGAGTGGTTGACGGCGCTGGATCTCACCGGCATTACCGTGTTTTTCCAGGACTGGGGCAGCCTTATTGGTCTGCGCCTGGTTACCGCATTTCCCGAGCGCTTTTCTCACGTGGTGCTGGCCAATGGCGGCCTGCCCACGGGGATGATTCCCCGGGAATATGCCGAGCCCCTGAAAGAGGCCTACAAGACCCTGCCGGTGGTAAAGGCGGAGGAACTCGGCGAGCGTTTCCGCGATACATCGGGAATTCCCGGCTTTCTTTACTGGCGTAAATTCTGCGCCGAAAGCCCGGATCTGGAGATCGGTGCTATCTTCGCAGCTGTCTCCGGGTCAATTTCGGAGGAAGTGCGGCAAGCCTACAACGCACCTTACCCTGACCAGAGCTACATGGCTGGCGCGCGCCGTTTTCCCTGCCTGGTGCCGTTGTTTCCTGACGAGCCAGAGGTGGAAGAGAACAAGGCCGCCTGGGAAGTGTTGCGGCAGTTCGACAAACCCTTCATGCTGGCGTTCGCCGATAACGACCCGGTTACTGCCGGGGCTGACCAGAAATTCCTCGCCGAAGTGCCAGGCTGCCAGGGCGTGGCACATCGCACGATCGAAAACGCCAGCCACTTCCTGCAGCAGGAGCAGCCGCAGCAGTGTGTGCAGGCGATACTGGATGTAACCGGCCGGGTCTAGCGGCGGCACTAGAGAGAACAGGAACAGTTTTATGGACATACAATTTAACGCAGAAGAACTCGCTTTCCAGCAGGAGGTACGACAGTTTTTCGCCGACGCCTGGGATGAAGAATTACGGGCGCAACTTCACGGCGCAGAAGCTTCGCCCAATTTGAAAGCAGCATCGGAAGAGTGGCAGCGTCGCCTCAATGCCAAGGGCTGGATGGCCCCGGGTTGGCCGGTGGAATACGGCGGTATCGGCTGGTCCGTTACCCAGCACTTTATATTTAACTCCGAGCGCGGCAAGGTGGGTGCACCGGCACCGATTCCCTTCGGCGTTACCATGGTGGCTCCGGTCATCTATACCTTCGGCACCGAACAACAAAAGGCTCGCTTTCTGCCGCGCATCCTGGCCAGTGAGGACTGGTGGTGCCAGGGCTATTCCGAGCCCGGTGCGGGTTCAGACCTGGCTTCTCTGCAGTGCAAGGCGGAGCTGGATGGCGAGGAGTACGTGGTCAATGGCAGTAAGATCTGGACCAGCTTCGCCCAGGCCGCCGACTGGATTTTCTGCCTGGTGCGCACCGACAACAGTGGCCGCAAGCAGGAAGGCATCAGCTTCCTGTTAATTGATATGAAAACCCCCGGTGTCACTGTTCGTCCCATTGAAACAATCGACGGCATTCATCATCTCAACGAGGTGTTCTTCGACGCTGTGCGAGTGCCGGTGGAAAACCGCATCGGCGAGGAGGGCAAGGGCTGGACCTATGCCAAATCTCTGCTGGTGCACGAGCGCCTGTCCATTGCCGAGGTGGCAGAATCCAAGCGTAATCTGGAAGATCTGCGAGAGTATGCCCGCGCCGAGGTCAACGGCGGCAGGCCACTGCTGGAAGATCCGCTGTTTGCCAAACGCTTTACCGATATCGAGATCGATCTGATGGCCCTGGAATACACCGAGCTGCGTGTTTTGGCTGCTGCCGCCGACGGTGGAGACCCGGGACCGGAGTCTTCGCTACTGAAGCTACAGGGTACCGATATCCAGCAGGCGATCCAGGAACTGCGTATGGATGTAGCGGGCTATTACAGCGGCACGTTACAGGGTGAGCTGAGTGCGTCTGAACTGGGACATGAATTTGCCGATGGCGCCCAGAAGCTCCATTTCCGCGGTCGCGCCTCCACCATTTACGGTGGCTCCAGCGAAGTACAGAAAAACATTACCGCCAAGTTTGTGCTCGGCCTGTAGGAGACTATCGATGAATTTTAATCTCAGTGAAGAACAGACCATGATCCAGGACAGTATTGTCCGTTTTGTGGCAGACAACTACGAGCTGGACCAGCGCAATGCGACCGTGGCGCAGGAGCACGGCTTCAGTGCAAAACACTGGCAACAGTTCGCTGAACTCGGTTGGCTCTCTATTCCCTTTGCCGAGGAGCACGGTGGTTTTGGTGGTGGTCCGGTGGACACTATGGTGATCATGCAGGAGATCGGTCGCGGCCTGGTGGCCGAGCCTTTTCTCCCCACGGTGCTGCTGTTCGGCGGCCTGCTACAGGCCGGTGCCAGCGCGGAACTGCAGGGTGAATACATCCCGCAGATTATCGCTGGCGAACTGCAGGGCGCGTTTGCCTACCTGGAGCGCCAGAGCCGTTACGAGATAACCGATATCAAGACCCGCGCGAAGCAGGATGGCGTTAACTGGGTGCTCAGCGGCAAGAAGACAGTGGTGCTCAACGGGGGCGCCGCACAGAAGTTGGTGGTGGCCGCGCGTACCTCAGGTGAGCAGGCTGACCAGTCCGGCATTACCCTGTTTCTGGTGGATGCGGCGGCTGAAGGCCTTGAGCGCACCAGCTTCCGTATGACCGACGGTAGGGAAGCGGCGAATATCAACCTGTCCGATGTTACGGCCGAAGCTGTCATTGGTGGTGTCGGCGAGGGCTATGCCCTGATGGCATCAGTTATCGACGACGCCCGCCTGGCGGTGTGCGCCGAAGCGCTGGGAGCGATGGAGTCACTGAACGCCCAGACACTGGAATACCTGAAGACGCGCAAGCAGTTTGGCGTGACCATCGGCTCCTTCCAGGCCCTGCAGCATCGCATGGTGGATTTGTTTGCCGCCTGCCAGAACACCAAATCTTTGTTATACCGCACAGTCTGTGAGTCTGCGGTGGGTGACGCGGACGTTGATCGCAGCTTACTCGCCCTGAAGGTCATGGTCGGTCGCGCGGGTCGCCTGATCGGCGGTGAGGCCATCCAGATGCACGGCGGTATGGGTATGACCAATGAATTGTCGGTGGGCTTCTACGTGAAACGCTTGATGATTATCAATACCCTGTTCGGCGATGCGGATTACCACCAGCGCAAGTTCGCTGAGTTGGTAAACGGCCCCGGGCTCAGCGAGTTGAGTCAGGCGTCCGAGGCGGCCTGATCGCTCATCGAGCACCGGGCCTGATGACTACCCCAGGCCACATAGAACTGTAGTCGATACCCGGCTCGGCGGTGACCCTGCTCACTGGCAGGGGATGAGTTTCAGCAGCGTATTCGCGAAACGGTAGAAGGAGCCAATTAATCAGTCATCTCACCCGGAGATGTAGTGCTCCAGCTGTTCAATCACAAATTGCTGCTCAGCGATAACCGCCTTGACCAGATCCCCGATTGAAATCACGCCCACTACCTTGCCCTGGTCCAGTACCGGCAGGTGGCGCACTCGTTTATCGGTCATCAGCGCCATACTCTCATCCACGCTCTGATCGAGTTGTGCACAGACCACATTGGTGGTCATGATTTCGGTCACTTTGGTGGCATGGGAAAAGCGACCGCAGAGAATGCCCTTGCGCGCATAATCGCGCTCGCTGATGATGCCTAACAATTGCTCGTCATCCATCACCAGCAGAGCACCAAGATGTTTCTCTGCCATGATTTTCAAGGCTTCAAAGACGGTGTCGTCTGGGTTTGCCGTCCAGATGGTATGACCTTTTGTCCCCAGAATGTCCCGGTTCTTTTTCATCAAGTACTCTCCTTCTTTGTGTCAGTCAACATTTGCCCCAACGCAGGCTGTTAGATTTATTATAGTCGCCAGGCAGAGATCTGCACCCCAGTCCCGGCGTGAAGACGCTCATAGCTTACTTAACATTACGGTATCGCGCCTTGTCGTGTTATTTTCCCGATTGAGGTGGTTGCCCGCAACAGTGCAGTTTATTCGCCGTCGACCTTGTCCAGGTAGTGTTCCATAATGCCGCGTCCGGCGAACAGTTCCCTCACGCCTTCGTCGGCAACTGCTGCTGCCCGCTGTAGTTCGTCGCGCACGTGCAATCGCGCCATGTTGAGGCGTTTCTGGGTGCGGGCCCGGGTGGGGCCGAAACCGTAGTCGTACTCGTAGTATTTCTCGCCGGACAGCCCCGCGGCGATATTGGCGTGGGCAAACTGGAAATAACTGCGCTGCAGGTAGTCCAGTACGACAGTGAGTGTCTCCGGTACCTGGTCATCCGGTAGCCAGTCCCGGTCGCTGATCTGGCCTTCAATGAAGAACTGATGGGTATAGTCAAACAGCATGTCGCGATATTGCCCCAGCCAGCTTACCGGGGTGGGGTCGGTAATATAATGGGCCTTGCTGGCCCCGGCCAGGGCGAAGTCCGCCAGGCAGGGGCGGGGGCCCAACAGGAAATCATTGTGCTCGAAGTGCTTGTCCAGGGCTTCGAGCATCAGCGTGAAATCGGCCTTTACGGACTCTCCCTGGTCGGGACCAACACCATTGTATTCGCAGACATTCTTGCCAAAACCCTGGTACATCATCTGGCCAACACCGCTTAGCGTGGCCAGTTCTTCTTCTGTTAACGGCGCATCAATGGAGCGATCCAGCATCATGGAGGCGCCAAACCGGGTGCCCACCCATTCAACGTTGTCGGGATAGCACCAACGGGTGTGAATACAGGACCTGCCCAGCCAGTGGTTGAATGCGTCCTCCAGGATGAAGCAGCAGGCGCGTTGCATCGGTGTAGAGGGAATCACCGGCCGCTGGTGAAAACGGCTGTCCAGCATTGGGCCCAGGGCAATCGTGTCGTGGATAACCCATTTTTCCGGGGTCATTAGTAGTGGAATGAAGTGGGTTCCAGCGCGCGCCTCCAGTTCGGGCGCTCGCTCCTGGGTTTTAAACAGCCAGTGCCAGGGAATCTGTTGAAATCGCAACTGGGCTTCCAGTTTACGACTGAAAAAACTCAGCTCGTTTCCTACCAGGGTGTATTCGCCTTGATACATGTCGCGTTACCTGTTCCGTGTGTTGGAGGTTAAAGCACCATATCCATTGTTGCATCGCGGCTTTGCGAGAAAGTGTCGAGCATGTTGCGCAATGCATAATTCAATCTGTGCTGCCTGGTATAATAATTTGACATATATAATGCCATTAGGTCTTTTTGTGTGCAAGGCGTTGTGCTAAGATTTAGCTAATTCATTAATATTCGACGTGTGAACAGTATAGTGAGCAACATGGTAGACAGTGAAATTACAGAGGTTCCAGACGGACGTCGTCTGCGCAGTGAACGCAGCCGGCAGGCCATCATAGACGCCAGCCTGGCCCTGATAGAAGAGGGTGTCCTGGTGCCCACCGCCCAGCAGATATCGGAGCGGGCGGGGGTGGGTATCCGCTCTTTCTTCAGGCACTTTTCGGATATGGAAAACCTGTTTGCCACGGCGGATGAGCAAAACCGGGCATCTACCGAAGCACTGTTTGTTGGCGGTGATCGTGACGGCACCATAGAGGAGCGCATCCTGCACGCGGTTGAGCGCCGCGCCAACGGCTACGAGAATCAAAAGAATATTATCCTGACCACCGCGGCGCAAAGTTGGCGTTATGAAATTTTGCGCAAGAACTATGCGCGCTACCAGCGCGGCCTGCGCAAGGATCTCAATGACTGGTTGCCTGAACTGAAATCAGTTTCCCCTCACAGGCGTGAGATGATAGACGCTGCGGCTTCTTTTGAGATGTGGCACAGGCTGCGCGTGCACCAGGGCTTGAGCAAGAAAACCAGCATAGAAATCATTGTCGAGGCGCTGACTGACTTGATGAATGTTTCTTAAGTAAGACATCAATTCCCGGGAGTATTCATGACCCAGCAGTTCCAGGACCAGGGAGGCTCCGCCACCATGGATCCCAAGCCTTTGGCTCGTTGGCTGACCTCCACCATAATGACTCGCCTGTCCAGGCCCCAGCGCCGTGCGAAGAAGCGGGTGCAAGTCGAAAAACGGCGTATCAAGGCCGGGCAGGGCCATTCACGTGGCGCCTGATTATGGCCTCGAATTTCCGGAACACGATGCTGCGCCTTCGCCGAAGGTGTGAACACCAGTAATGACAAGGGCCTGAAAAAGGTGGTGGAAAAGGCCGGCCTGGACTGGGAGCAGGCGAAAAACATCGTCGGCCAACCGGGCTGGGAAGAACTGGTGGAAGCCAATCGCCTGGCCATGTATGAAGCGGGCCTCTGGGGTGTACCCAGTTTTCGTTTGCTGGATGAGAATGGCGAGCAGTTGCTGGCTCTGTGGGGCCAGGACAGGCTGTGGCTGTTTGCACGGGAAATCCAGCGCCATTTGGCCACGCGTCAGTAGCCGTCGGTTACCGCGAACGCTGGCGCATCGACGGTTTTGATTGGCAGAGTATTTATACAGGCTGGCAGGATACGGCGTTGCAGCATTATTGGCGTGACTACCCCAACCTGTTCAGCACGCCAATTGCAGCAAAGCAGCAAGCAGGGCAATAGCCAGCGCGACCACAAGTCGTGGGCCGCCTAGCATAAACCAGGGGGAGGAAGGGAAGGCCAGGGTTTTTTCCAGGGCGTCCAGCTTCAGGCCGTGATGTTCACTGCCGATGGTCGACGGCAACATTTCCATCAGGTCCCGCCGACTTCGATAGCGAACCAAACCTGCCGCCGTCCAGTCATCGGCCTGCTCACAGCCGATGTTCTCGACGTTGCCACTTGCCGCTGTGGCCACCATCACCGGATGGCCGGCCTTGCGCAGCAGTGCGCCCAGAAATATCTTTGTGTACGCATCGAGTTTTTGGCGTGACTCTGCCCTGGGTGTTTTCAGGTGTAAAAGGTTGACCATAACAAAGTCCTTGCCGTCGTCATTGGCGAGAAAGTTGTAGACATGCTTGCGCTGCTTTTCTGTCCAGGAGCCGGCGCTATCAAGGAGGCGCATGATCTCCTCAACTTCTGCGGAGGTGATTTTCTTGCGAAAGCCGACGTACCAGCACCAGAATGCCGCGTAGATCAGTAGAGCCAGGCTCCATATTACGATGGGTGTCATTATTGTCTCCAGTAGTACCCAGCATCTCTGTCGGGAAGCGGGTCTTCTTTTCACGTGGTATGTCGGCCACTTATTGTAGCCAAAGGGTGACATAATGGCATCAAGTGTGTCAATATACTTGACCTGATTGTCCTGCGCTCCCGTTATGGGCTAATACTTGACTTCCGAAGGAGTAATAACCGTGCCCTCATCAGAAAGACTTCGCCTGATCGGCGGAACCGGCTCGCCCTACACCCGTAAAATGGTGGCCCTGTTGCGTTACCGGCACATTCCCTACGGTATCACCTGGGCCGATCCGGCGGGTGCGCTGGACGCGCTGGGCATTGCAAAGCCTAAACCCACCTTTCTCCCCACCTTTCTGTTCCCTGACAAATCGGGAGAGGTGCAGGCGGTGTGCGACTCCACCCCGATCATCCGTCGCCTGGAGAGCCTGTATCCCGGCCGGTCAGTGCTGCCTGAAGATCCCGCCCTGGCATTTATCGATTACCTGATCGAGGATTTTGGCGACGAGTGGTGTACCAAATACATGTTTCACTACCGCTGGTATGCGTCCGAAGACGCTGATAATGCGGGCACGCTGCTTCCCTTTGGCATGCAAGTGAGTCTGCCGGCCGAGGCGCACACCCAGTTCAAGACGATTTTTTCAGAGAGGCAGATCGGTCGCCTGTACGTGGTGGGCTCTAATGACACCACGGCGCCTGTGATCGATGCCAGTTACCGCAGGTTTCTGGCCGCCATGGAGACTCATCTGGCGCAGCAACCTTTTCTGCTGGGCAATCGACCCGGCGCCGGGGACTTCGCTCTCTACGGACAATTAACCCAGTTGGTGGGCTTTGATCCCACGCCTCGTGCCATCACGCACCAGGTGTCGCCGCGCACAGTGGCCTGGGTGGACCTGATGGAGGACCAGAGCGGCCTCGATCCGGCGGAGAGTGGTTGGAACGCCCCTGATGCTATCCCCAGCAGTCTGCGCGGTATTCTCGAGGAAATCGGTCGGGTCTACGTGCCCGCGCTGCTGGCTAACGCGAAGGCCGTGGCGGCAGGTGAGAAAACCTGGGAAGCGGAGATCGACGGCGCGCCTTGGACCCAGCAGACCTTCCCCTACCAGGCCAAGTGCTTGAAGTGGATAAACGAACAATACCAGGCTCTGGGTGACAATGACCGTGCCCGGGTAGATGCCCTGCTGGCCGGTACCGGCTGCGAAGCGGCACTTTTTTAACGTGAGGAGAACAAAATCGATATGAGCGATATGGCAATCAGCAACCGGGTCACAGCGATGACCGGCACCGACTATCCGATTATCCAGGCCCCCATGGGCTGGATAGCCCGGGCACAGCTGGCTTCGGCGGTCAGCAATGCGGGGGGCATGGGCATTATCGAGACCTCCTCCGGAGAATTCGACAATATCAAGGCGGAAGTCGCGAAGATGCGCGAGCTCACCGATAAACCCTTCGGCATGAATGTGGCGCTGTCTTATGTGAAGGGTACCAACGTTATCGACTTCGTGATCGAGCAGGGCATCAAGTTTGTTACCACCTCCTCGGGCAGCCCGAGTGTCTGTACACAGGCTTTCCAGGAGGCGGGCATCAAGGTGTTCCATGTTGTGCCCACCCTGGAGATGGCGCTCAAGGCGATCGATTGTGGCGTTGACGGCCTGATCGTCGAAGGCGGGGAGGGCGGTGGCTTCAAGAACCCCAGTCCGGTGTCCACCATGGTGTTATTGCCGCTAATTCGTTCACGGGTGGATGTGCCAATCATCGCTGCCGGGGGTATTTCTGACGGACTGTCTATGGCCGGTGCCTTTGCCATGGGGGCCGAGGGTGTGCAAATGGGTACACGTATGTTGTCCTGCTCAGACTCCCCGGTGCACGACAACTGGAAGCAGGCGGTCGTCCAGGCAAAAGAAACCGATACCGTGTTCCTCAACCAGGAATCACGCCCCGCCTTGCGCGCCCTGCGTACCGGGCGCACCGGCGAACTCGCCACGCTCGGTAAGTTTAACGTGATGGAACACATGGCCAACCTGCAGGAACTGTATTTCGGCGGTGACATGGAGGCGGCTATTCCTTTGTCCGGCCAGGTGGCAGGCCGTATCGACGCGGTCAAGAGCGCCAAACAGGTAGTGACAGAGACCATGGCCGAGTTCCAGAAAATCATGCAGGCACTGGCTACACAGTACGCTTCCTGACACCCCGCACCAGACCTTAACCACGGCGCAACCTGCGGGTTACGCTGATATGTATTTAGTATCAACAGGAGTACAACATGGGATTTCAACAAAGTGAACGAGTAATAGAGCTTAATGCTCGCGTGCAGGCGTTTATGGAGGATCACATCTACCCCCGGGAGCACGAGTGGGAGGAGTTCACCCTGGACCAGAACAACCGGTGGCAGGTTCCGCCCTGGTTCGACGGCCTGCGGGAAAAAGCCAAAGAGGCGGGACTGTGGAATCTGTTCCTGCCCCATGAGTACGAGCCCTGGAGTCCCGGCCTGACCAATGTGGAGATAGCCACGATCTTTGAAACCATGAGCAAGGTGCCCTGGGCGCAACCGGTGTTTAACTGCAATGCGCCGGACCGGGGCAATATGGAAGTATTGGCCAAGTACGGTACGCCGGAGCAACAGAAACAGTGGCTGGAGCCGCTGCTGGCCGGTGAGATCCGCTCTGCCTACGCCATGACCGAACCCCAGGTGGCCTCATCTGATGCCACCAATATGGAACTGGAAATTAAACGCGATGGCGACGAGTATGTGCTCAATGGCCGCAAGTGGTGGACCACCGGCGCCGTAAACCCGCGCTGCAAGATCATGCTGGTGATGGGAAAGTCCAACCCGGAAAATGATCGCCACCGTCAACACTCCACCATCCTGGTGCCCCGGGATGCTCCCGGGGTTTCTCTGGTGCGGGAACTGCGTGTATTCGATAACCTGCATTCCCCCGGTGGTGAGGCGGATTTGCTGTTTGAAGATGTGCGGGTACCGGTGAGCAATATGATCAAGGGGGAGGGCTGCGGCTTCGAGATTGCCCAGGGACGCCTCGGTCCGGGTCGTTTCCAGTATGCCATGATGTTTGTCGGCATGGCCCAGCGCTGCCTGGAACTGATGTGCGCCCGCGCAGAAGAACGCGTGGCCTTCGGTGAAAAGCTCAGTAAAAAGACCAGCGTGCAGCATGAGATTGCCCGTTCGCGCTGCGACATCGAGCAGTGCCGCTTGCTGACGATGCAGGCGGCGGAAGTGATGGACAGGGAAGGCGTCAAAGCCGCCATGCCCTATATTTCCATGGTTAAAATCGTGGCGCCGAATATGTGCCAAGCCGTGTCCGACCGTGCCATGCAGATTTTCGGCGGCGCCGGTGTTTGCCAGGATACGATGATACCCACCGCCTTTACCACGTCTCGCTTCTGTCGCATTGCCGACGGTCCGGACGAGGTGCATATGTCGCAGCTGGGTAAACTGACCATACGTGACCTGGTGGGTTAACATGAGTCCGTTGGCGAAATGCCCGGAAGTGTTGTTTTTATTGAGAACCTGAAAGGAGTGGCTATGAAACTGGGAATTACACAAATGGCGTTCGGCAAGCGTGCCAGCGTCAATATGGATTTGATCAGGCATGCGGAAAAGCTGGGCTTTTATGCGGCCTGGACCGCGGAGGCCTATGGCAACGATGCCGTTTCGACCGCCTCGTGGATACTGGCCCAGACCGAGACTATCCACGTCGGTACCGCCATTATGCAAATGCCGGCACGCTCCCCGGCGGCCACCGCAATGACCGCGATGACGCTGGACCACCTGTCGGGCGGGCGTTTCATTCTCGGCCTGGGGCCATCCGGCCCGCAGGTGGCTGAGGGCTGGCACGGGCAGGTTTACGGCAAGCCTCTGACACGCACCAAAGAGTATATTGCGATTATTCGGCAGATACTGCGGCGTGAGGGGGAACTGGAATTTGACGGTGAATTCTATCAGGTCCCGAACAAGGGGCCGGGCAGTACCGGCCTGGGTAAGCCCCTGAAGAGTATCCTCCATGGTAATCCCGAATTACCCATCTACACAGCATCAATCAGTCCGAACGGGCTGCGTTGCGCCGCAGAATGTGCCGATGGCGTGTTCCCGGCCATGCTGGACCCCGACAAATATACAGACGTGATCAAACCACACCTGGACGAGGGGTTTGCACGCGCAGGAGAGGGCAAGAGTCGATCTGACTTCGTGGTAGCGCCTAACCTATTTTGTGCCGTGGGGGATTACGATCAGTTTGCACCGATGATCAAGGGCAACCTGGGGCTGTACATTGGCGGTATGGGGGCAAAGAACAAGAATTTCTATACCGACTATGTTTCCCGGCTGGGCTTTGAAGAAGAGGCACACAGAATTCAGGATCTTTACCTGGCGGGCAAGCAGCAGGAGGCCATAGAGGCGGTGCCCGATGCGATGGTGAATGCTATGCACCTGATTGGCTCGGAGGAAAAAATTCGCGAGCGGCTGCAAGCCTGGAAGGCGTCGGGAGCGCGCGGTGAAGTGGACATGATGAACGTCAGTGCCTTGCAACCCGAGGCCCTGGATATCATCGCCGACGAAATGCTTTAGCACGAGCCTCAAATTGATGCGATTTCCGGTGCGCTGGACAGGGAAAACAAGGCGTTGCAGAAGCTGTTCGCCTCGGCTGATTGCGCCGAGGGGCTTACAGCACGCATTGAGCGCAGGCCACCGGTTTTCAAGGGAGCCTGATCAGCGGTTCCCAATGAGGTATTAAATACCGTCGCGGACTTTTATGATTTCGTCCGAGTTGGGCGGCAGGGTGAATGTGGTGCCATCAAGCCCCATGGTGTAGTCGCTGAACACCTCATCCACGCCTTCCAGCCAGACCGCTTCCGCGCCGGGGAAAATCAGCGGCGGCACGATGTGGTAGTACAGTAAATGACCCACGTCGGCATCGCGCGCCGTCTCCGCCGCTTCCACGGGGCTGGCATGGTAGTCCAGGATGTCATGCGTGATTTTTTCCAGGATCGAATTGCCGACTTTTTTTGCCGTCGCATTCATCATGTTGACCAATTGGGGTGACAGTGCCTCGTGGACCAGCAAATCAACACCCTGGGCGAATTTTTCTATATTGGCCGATTTGGCAGTGTCACCCGATATCAGCACGGTACGCCCCTGGTAGCTGAACAAATAGGCGACTGCCGGCGTGACCGGAAAATGGTCCACCACAATCATCTCTACCTTCAGGCCATCCTGCTCGTAGACGACCACTGACTCGCCTTCTGCCGGTACCGGAAAGCTGACCGCGGTCATGCCGGTGCCGCTTAATGGCGCCACGTTGTCGCCATGGTGATCATTACGATAGACCGCGTCGCGGGCGTAGGCGTCATTGAAGCCGTCGACCACATCGGCTACTCCTTCGGGGCCGTGCACGGGTAAGGGGCTGGTATTGGCGCCGGCGACCCAGCGCATCATGGCCATCTCACCCAGGCCGTCGATATGGTCTGAATGGAAGTGGGTCAAAAATAGCGCTGCGATGTCACCTGAGGGGTAGCGCATGCGGTTGAGGTTCCTGCTGCCATTGGTACCGGCGTCAACCACGTATAACTTGCCGCCTGCCACCACGACCACGCAGGCGCCAGATCGCCTGGGATCGGGCATGGGGCCGCCAGCGCCGCATAGCGTAACGTGCAGGCCCTCTCCCAAATCCTCAATGACCTTGCTGTTCATGACGTTTTCCATCGCCCGGGGCATGATTTTTAGTGCGATGCTCGCGCGCTGACTGTAGATCAGTACCGCTGCCAGTACGATCAGGCTGAGAATGATATGCCGTTTCTTCATGGTGAATGCCTGGTTGAGTTGTGCTAAGTGACGTGTGTGGTCAGAATACTGATTCTAAGCTATTGGCATTCTAGGTGTCAATATATTAGACTCAGCATTCAAGAGTATAGAACAACCCAACAAAAGACTGGTGATTACTATGGCATTACTGCAACGCATGACACTGTTGATAACTTTTGCCCTGTTTGCTCCAGGCTTGCTGGCGGATGGCCTGGCGGGTATGTGGAAAAACGCAGAGCAACCGGCCTGGATTGAAATCGAGGTCAGCGAAGGGCAGGGTACTGGTACCGTGCGTCGCAATGACAACAAGCCGGAAACAGTGGGGCGGGTATTGCTCAAAGACGTGGTCGCTCAGGAGGGTTCCGCTGGCTGGGTTGGCCAGATATACGCGGAAAAACTAGGGGAATATAAAGACGCGACCATCACCCTGCTGGAACCCGACCAGATGCAAATAGTGGTCAAGGTCGGCTTCATGAGCCGAACGGTCAACTGGACGCGTGCCGCTGACAAGTAAACTGGCCGTCGCTGGTAGAATCGGCGGATGAATATCTACAAACGCCATCGATTCCCACCAGAAATTATCAGTTACGCAGTCTGGCTCTACTACAGGTTCAGCCTAAGTCACCGCCGGTGTGCCGGACCATTCATTGAAGATCTGCTAGCCGAGCGAGGGATGCGCAAGTTCAAATCAGTTGGTCAGGCTCAACGATTCCTGGGTGCCCATGCCGCCTTTTACAATCTGTTTAACCTGGGAAGGCACCTGGTCGAATAGGGTATTGGCGCGCCCAGTTTGGTTATTCTAGGTGCTTTCACGCTCGAGTTGAGTCTTTATCTCGAGCAAGCGAGCAATATAATTTTCGCGTTTATTCCTGATACGTTTTATCGGCCCAACAACGGACAAGCGACCGAACACCAGCGGCGAGCCTTCAAAAATGGCACCCTGATTTTCCATCAGTCCGTAAACAGCCCAGTGGGTTCAATTCGATTGCTTCGCGGGCTTTACGGACAGCCGCTTCGGCATCGCCGCTAACGAGCAGAATGTGGGCGAGTTTGGTGTTGATTTGCACCCAAAAATGACCCACCAGTTGCACTGAAAAAGCTACCATTTAGTTTTCGATAAATAATTGATTACTAACCAGATATCTGTACCGATAGTGGGTCACCGTAGGATGCAAATATCTGTTGTATTTGGATCAATTTTTGGACGCAATTCAACAGGGGCCAAGGCAGCATCGATCGGAAATCGACTCGACAGCCCCCACTTTGGGCTCATTTAATAAATGTGATCCGCTGTAAAGCTCCACTTCCATCTGTCGGAGGTTCTTATAATGTGGAAGTATTGACCCGCAATTCTTATTCGAAAACTTAGGGCAAGTCTGGAACTCAGCAGCTAATATGTAAACGCAAGCTTTCGGGGTAATCCAGGTCGCCCTGAATAATAAGGAGAAACGTAAGATGGAACGATATCAGAAGTTGATGATTGGTAACGCCTTTTTGGTCATTGTGATGAGCATGCTCGCGGGTTTCATGCTCGGTTTCGGCCTGATTGGCGGATTGGAAATCTACCCGGGGAAAATCATCGAAATGCCCTATTACGGTACGGCCGATGGCTGGGCCCGTGCACATGTCGGGGGATTAACCAATGGCCTGTTGATAATTGGCGTGGCTTTGGCACTGCCAATGATTCCGCTGGGCGCAGGCATGCGCAAGCTCACTGTTTACGGTTTTATCTATATCGGCTGGGCCAACACGGCCTTTTACTGGTTTGGTAACGCCGCGGCGAGCCGAGCACTGAGCTTTGGCGACAACCCGCTGGGTGCCACCAATCTTCTGGGAGCAATTGGCTTCGGTCTGGCGTTCGCGGGGGCCCTCCTTATCGTCTGGCTGTTGTGCTATGCCGCGTTCAGGGCGTTGAGCGATAAATAGGCAAGGGGACAAATGAAATTGAATCGATAGTAGAGCCAGACGGCGCACAGCTGATGATGTCTGGCGGTAATCGGTGGCGCCTGTAAGTATTCGTGAGCCGAATATATCAAATCCGGCCGCTTAACTTGGCGGCACCCAATAAGAGGCATGTGGCAGGCCGCTCAACATCCGCGAGAAGCCTTTATCGTCAGCCCAGCATAGATGGGTGAAGTAACTGTTCAAAATCAATATGCTGCTTTACCAGACCTTGCTCATACGTGTAGCGCATCACCAATTCCAGTTCTTTGCGATTGCTATCAATCCCATAACGCCAGTAATCTTCGCCCATTAACCGCACAGTATCTTCGTACTCGTCCATAGCCCATGGCAGGGTTGTCCTCAGTACTGTGGTAGTTGCCAGATTGTCGTACGCAATTTTCTTTGCGTCGGAGTACATCTTGAATAAAGGATAGTACATATAAACGGCCTCTTTTAACCCATCTTTCGTGAAAACCGGCGGATTTCATCGATTTTTGACCTTTTTTCAAGATAATTTCCTTTAAAATCAATGGTGCATACCGCCAAAACCCATTTGTAGTGCCATAAAATGCTCGCTGGCTATTGATTTCCCGAAATAACCGCGGCAGGCTGTCCCCATGTTTATTCGTCGCACCACAATCAAAAGCCGCAACAATGCGGAACCTTACTACACCCATCGCCTGGTGGAATCGGAGCGCGTCAACGGGCGGGTGAAACAGCGTATTGTGTTGAATCTCGGCCGGCATTTCGATGTACCCAAAGCGAACTGGCGCTTCCTTGCATCCCGCATTGAGCAACTGCTGGGTGGTCAGGATGCACTGCTGGCATTGGAATTGCCAACGGAGCTGGAGGCGCTGGCTCAGCGTCTTGCCGCCCAAATCCTGGCCAGTCGTGGCGGAGCAGCCAACACGTCTGACACCCTTGTTTCGGTCGACCTCGATACGCTGGAGCTGGTTCGCCCCCGCCGGGTTGGGATAGAGCACCTCGCCCTGCACGCCATGGAGCAACTGGCCCTGCGCGACCAGCTGATGGCACTGGGCTTCAACCGCCACCAATTGGCCGCCGCCGTGGGGAATATCCTGGCGCGCATGGCGTTTCCCGCCAGTGAACTGGCCAGTCACCAGTGGCTACAGCAACGCAGCGGTCTCGGCGAACTACTGGGTTACGATTTCGAATCCATGGGACGGGATCGGCTGTACCAGGCGTCTGACCAACTCTTGAAACACAAGGCGGCATTGGAACGTCACCTGTATGGCCACGCCCAGGCCCTGTTTGGTTTTGAGGAAACCATTACCCTGTACGATTTAACGAACACGTTCTTCGAGGGGCAGGTAAAAGGTGTTGCCAAGGCCAAGCGGGGACGCTCCAAGGAGAAACGTTCTGATTGCCCCCTGATCACCTTGGGATTGGTACTCGATGGCAGCGGTTTTCCCCGCGCCAGCGAGTTTTTTGCGGGTAACGCCAGCGAACCGGATACCCTGCAAGCCATGCTGGCAGGGCTGAACAGCAGACCGGGCAGCATCGTGGTGATGGATGCCGGTATCGCCAGCGAAGCCAATATCACCTGGCTGCTTGAGCAGGGCTATCGTTATCTGGTGGTCAGCCGCAAGCGACAACGCGAGTTTGATCCTGAGCAGGCCGTGATGGTGAAAGAAGAACCGGGGCAGACCGTTCGCATCCAGCGCGTTGTCAATACCGAGACCGGCGAGGTGGAGCTCTACTGCCACTCGCAGGCCCGCGAAATAAAAGAACAGGCCATGCAGGACCAAGCCGGCAAACGCTTTGAAGCTGCCCTGCAAGGCCTCCATGAAGGGCTATCCAAAAAAGGCACGACCAAACGCTATGACAAAATCCTGGAGCGCATCGGACGACTGAAAGAAAAGCACCGTCGCGTAGCCCAGCACTATACCCTCCGGGTTGAGCACGATGAAGCCAACGACAAAGCCACCGCTATCCACTGGGAGCGTTCAGAAAAACCGCACTCTCAGGCGACGCACCCCGGAGTCTATTGCTTGCGCACTAACCTTGTCGACTGGGATGAATCCACGTTATGGCGCACCTACACCATGTTGACTGATCTGGAGGCGGTCTTTTGCAGCCTCAAGAGCGAACTGGGGATGCGCCCCAACTTCCATCAGAAGGAAGCCCGTATAGAAGGCCATCTGTTCATTACCCTGCTGGCCTACCACCTGGTGCATACGATCCGCACCCAATTGAAGTCTCAAGGCATTCACGACAGTTGGGAAACGATACGCCGCAAGCTGGAAAACCAGCAGCGGATCACAGTGAGCCTCAAGCGAGAAGATGGCAGAACCGTTCACATCCGCAAGACGACACGCGCAGAACCCCACCAAAAAGCGATATACGATGCCCTGGGTATTTCTGCCAAGCCGGGGAAGGTCGCAACAACCATCATCTGAATCCAGCCTACAAAAACAAATCTGTAATGCCATAACGGGCTTGATCCGAAGCCTATCTATTTGTTTTTTATGATATTGTTGTCAGTGAAATCGAAAGATGGGCTAAGCTCACCGTGCAACCGATGGCCCTGCGGTATTTTTGGTGCGCCTGAGTTCAGAGGCTCCCTAGCTTTCGATAATAATCTTGTCGCAGATTTCATTGGGGTTATCGTGGCTGCCGGGGAAGTCTTTTTGGAGCACCTCGCCGCAATCGCGTATCGCAATGCAAAATCCCTCGGTGAGTTCATCGGCCTTGATGCGTTGTACAAGGGCGTTCAAAATCGCGTCCCAGGTCGCAGCCGGCACCTTGGCATTGATACCGCTGTCGGCGAGTATTTCCACCCGGTGTTCCAGCACCGACGCCATCACCAAAATCGCGGTGCGCTCTGCGGTGGCGTGCAGGTTCAGAGCAAAGAACGCCTCCAGCGCACGCTGGTGGACCTCCTGTTCTACCCGGTCTGCTTCCAGGAAGAGGCGCAGCACCGGGCCAAAGTTGCCCAACCAGTAGCCCAGATAGAGCCCCGGAATTTGCGCCCACAAAATCCACGCCGGATCCCGGTCGTCGAGAAAATAATAGGTTAAGAAACCGCACAATAAGGCACCCACCAGCGCCAGACGCCACCGCGCGCCGGGGTAGTCGTCGCTGCGGACGACGATCATCGGCACGATTTCACCGGTGGTGTGTTGTTCGGCGTCCAGCACGGCGGCGGCGATACGGTCGCGATCTGCTTGACTAATGTTTTTCACCTACCAACCCCCACTGGCACCGCCGCCGGAAAAACCGCCACCGCCACCGCCAAAGCCGCCACCACCAAAACCACCACCGCCGTGTCTACCGCCCAGGGCGCTGCCCAGGAGCATGCCACCCAGGAGGGCACCCCCCATACCGCGACGGCGTCGCCTGCCAAATAGCCGGGGGCCCATTAAAAACAACAGGAGGAAAATCACGAAGCCGCTACTTGAGGGTTTGCCGCGCTGCTGCCGCTGCAGTCGCGGCGTTGGCACATTCTCCAACTTACCACCGACGCTCTCGGCAATCAGACTCAGGCCGGTGAGGATACCCGCACCCACCTGGCCCTGTTTGAAAAAGGGGATAATCCCGTTTTGAATGATCCGTCCGGCCAGCGCATCCGGTAAGTCGCCCTCCAGGCCCTGCCCCACCTCAATGCGCACCTTGCGATCGGCGGTGGCTACCAACAACAGCACGCCGTCGTCCTTATCCTTGTCGCCCAGCTGCCACTGGTCCACCACTTTGATGGAAAAGCTCTCAATGGTCTCGTCCTGCAATTCGGGGATGACCAGCACTTGCAGTTGCGGGCCGTAAGTGCGTTTAAATTGCACCAGTGAGCCGGCAATCTGGTTTTGCTCAGCCCGGCTCAATACCCCCGCCAGATCCACCACCGCGCCACTGTGTTTGGGAACTTCCAGGGCAAAGGCCGGGCTGGCCCACAGACCGACGAGCACGCTCAAGAGTAAAAAGGGACGCCGTAACATTAGAATTCGACGTTGGGCGCTTGTTGGACGGCGGCCTCATCATCGACGCTGAACTGCGGCTTCTTGTCGTGGTTCAGGAACATGGCGTTATACCAGGACGTGGGCGGCACGGTGACCAGGTTGTTAAATTCCTTAATCGATTGGATGTAACGCTGGCGGGCAATGGTGATGCGGTTTTCGGTGCCCTCGAGTTGCACCTGCAAGTCGCGAAAATTCTGGTTGGCTTTCAGGTCCGGGTATTTTTCGACCACCACCATCAAGCGCGACAGGGCCGAGCCCAGACCAGCCTGGGCCTGGGAGAACCGGTTCATGGCTTCCGGGGTCAACTGGTCTGAGCTCACCTGGGTCTGGGTGGCCTTGGCCCGGGCCTCGACCACCGCGGTCAGGGTTTCCTGCTCGTGCGCGGCATAGCCCTTGACGATGTTCACCAGGTTGGGAATAAGGTCAGAGCGACGTTTGTATTGGTTCAGCACCTCCGACCAGGTGGCTTCCACCTCATTCAGTGCGGTGGGAATACTTTGCATGCCACAACCGGACAACAACAAAGACAGAATTAGCAGAGTGCCCATGCAAAGGGGTTTTTTATAAAGTTTCATAGTCGCAACTGTACCTTAATCGGCATGAAAGCTCTAAGGAAATACGGAGATTGCTGGCAGTTCCCAGCTTCTGCCAGTGATGGGCCGGTACGGGGGGGCCGACAACAACTCCAAGATCATGCTGTTGCTAAACGGCGTGGCAGGGCATTACAGGGTCAGTTTCTCCGACCAATTCAAAATCAAATTTAGTGCCCATTATCCAGTCTTATCGGTCTGTTCCTGGGATTGGCCGATGACCGGGTGGAGCCCGGCTTGACCATGGGCGGCGCCAAGGAAGTTCGGTTCGGCCTGGTTCGGAGTTCGGCCACCCTGCCCTGCTCCATCGCGAAATTCAGTTACGTCTCTTCAGCTTACTGCCCAACTTCACCACAGAGCATCCGACTCTTATCGCTTCGGAGTCGGTGTGTTACAGGCTGCCGAATGTCAGTTATTGGCAGGATTTAGTGGCTAATTCTCCCCCAGAATACTGCAGCATCCTCGCAGGCCTCAAGCCTACCTAATCTACGACACTGATGTCATACCTACGGTCATGCCTGTCACTGGAGCGCTATCGAGTGCCTCGGCAAAACCTGCGTTCCACCAAGGAGAACCTGACTTCTCTATTTCCCACCAACTCGCGTATACAGGAAGCTCCTGCACGGATATCGCATACCGCAGTTCATTCTTCCAAAGTTCAGGATCCACATTACCCGATTGAAACTGGTAATAATTGGAAGCAAAGCCCTGGAACAGAGCTCGACCTGCACAGGCAATAATAAATCGCTCTGTCTGGTCAAAGTTTTCAAACCTCTCTTCGGAGTCCCAGCTCCGGGCCATCAGCTCGGCATTGGATCTCTCGGTCAAAAATTGATTGTAAGCCTGCCAGCCAAAAGAGTATCGTGTGAATTTGATGATCGCAGCGCCTTGGTATTCTGTCGCTGGCTAACGATAGCCAACCAGGGCTGCTGCTCTCTTGGCATGCCGCTAGGGCGGTAGTAGTGGTCTATTATTTTAAATCCGGCTTGATGGAGGTAGGCTCTGCTGGTTTCGAGTTCCATGTAATGGCCGTAGCGCTGACCTTGCCACCCTTCAGCACTTCCTCTTGGATCCGATGAGAATAAAATACCACCGGGCCGCAGAGCGGCCTGTAATTCGCCTAAAACCCTGGGAAGTTCCTGGCTGGGTACGTGAAACAAAGACGCGTTGGCAAAGATACCGTCGAAATGGCTCTCTCCAAGCTCAAGGCTTAGGAATTGCTGATGCAGGGTGGGGCAGCCGCTATGTTGATGCGCCATTAGGCAAAATGCTTTACAGCCGTCAAGCCCGGTGGGCCTGTGGCCTAACGATTTAAACGTGTAAAGATCTCGTCCAGGACCGCAACCGAAGTCAAGGATATCCAGTGCGGTATGTTGGGGTAGCGCCTGTAAAAAGGCTTCAATATTTTGGCTGACATCATGGTCTCTCGTCCCCAACCAAAAGGACTCTGCGTTACTTTCGTAATGCTCAAGGGTGGCTCTTTCTATCTCATCAAGAGCGGCCTGGGATGGTTTAATCGGCATACCGAAGGGCACCTCTATTAAATCCCTATAGGTTTTTATCCGTCACCGCCCCTTCAGATGCGGAGCTTACCGTTTTCGCATATTTTGCCAATACGCCCCTTGTGTAACGCGGTGCTGGTTGTCTCCATTTAGCCAAACGCTGTTTGATCACGTCATCAGAAATATTGAGACTCAATTCTCTTGTGGTCGCGTCAATAGTAATTTCATCGCCATCTTCAACAATAGCCAACGGCCCACCTTCATAGGCTTCGGGAGTAATATGGCCAACCACAAAGCCATGACTGCCTCCGGAAAAACGGCCGTCGGTAATTAACGCAACCTCTTCCCCAAGTCCTTTTCCCATAATGGCAGAGGTGGGGCTTAACATTTCTCGCATGCCTGGTCCGCCTTTAGGACCTTCATAGCGAATCACCAGAACATCGTTTTTGACGACGGTTCCATCTAAGATACTTTTAAGCGTCTCCTCTTCAGAATGGAATACGCGTGCCTTACCGGTGAAACTCAATCCCTCCTTGCCGGTGATCTTGGCGACAGCGCCTTCCGGTGCAAGATTGCCCTTAAGCACAACAAGGTGGCTATCTTTTTTGATGGGGTTTGAGAGTGGGCGAATAATCTCCTGTCCCTCGGGGTAGGGCTCGACGTCGGCGAGGTTTTCAGCCACGGTTTTGCCGGTGACCGTTAGGCAATCACCCTTTAAGTGGCCGGTATCCAAGAGCATCTTCATCAGCGGTTGGATTCCGCCGATGGCAATAAGCTCCGACATCAGGAATCGCCCACTGGGCCTTAAATCAGCCAGCATCGGGGTGTCGTTGCCAATGCGAACAAAGTCATCCAAGCAAAGGTCGACGTTGATACTGTGCGCCATGGCCAACAGGTGTAACACGGCGTTGGTTGAACCGCCCAGGGTAATCACCACCTTGATGGCATTCTCAAAGGCCGCCTTGGTCATGATATCGGAGGGCTTGATATCACGCCTAAGTAGATCCATCACCGCGGCACCCGCGCGATGGCAGTCACTCATCTTGTGGTCGGAGATGGCATCTTGTGCAGAGCTGTTAGGTAAACTCATACCCAGCGCTTCAATCGCGGCAGCCATGGTATTGGCTGTATACATACCGCCACAGGAACCGGGGCCTGGAATCGCCGTTTCTTCAATATTTTTTAACTCTATATCAGACACGGTACCGCTGGCGTGCCCACCCACGGCCTCAAACACCGAGATGATATCCGTGTGGTTTTTCCCCGGCTGAATAGTTCCACCATAAACAAAGATAGAAGGGCGATTGAGCCGTGCCAGGCCGATCAAGCAGCCCGGCATATTCTTGTCACAGCCGCCAATGGCGATAATACCGTCGTGGCCCATACAGCCGGAAACCACCTCAATGGAGTCGGCAATTACCTCTCGAGAGACCAGGGAATATTTCATGCCTTCTGTTCCCATGGAAATGCCATCGGAGATGGTAATGGTGTTGTAAATCACACTCTTGCCACCCGCTTCATTAACGCCTATTCCAGCCTCGTCCGCTAAGGCGTTAATATGCATATTGCAGGGCGTCACCATACTCCAGGTGGAGGCTACGCCCACCTGAGGCTTGTTGAAATCGTCATCCTTAAAACCCACCGCCCTCAACATAGCGCGGCTTGGGGCTTGCTCAACACCATCAACAACGATAGAGGAATGGTTACGATGATTTTTGTCGCTCATGACTTAGGCCTTTATATTTTGGTTTGGAACTACAACTGTCGAGTGATTATAGGTGAAATTAACGCTTCTGTTGCACCCAATCTACTATGAACAACAGAATGCTACCATTAATCTCTGTGGATTCCAGCGCCGCGTGAATCAGATAAAAGCGGCATGGGTGCTCGATGTACAGGCGGGGTCGGTTCAGTCATGGCCTCCAGGCAAAAACCTGACTATGCTATAGGCTAGCGCAAGCACGGTATTGATAAGTATAAGAAGTATTAAGGGGATGTTGTGAGCAGAATTTCTCCTGTGATCTAGTTGCTGAACCGGAAAGGTTCGTAATCTTGCCGTATTGTTACCCGGAATCGTGATTGCATAGACGGTCCTGCCCATCAAATCTCCTCGTTCGTGAGGTGGGGCACACACCTGTCTGTACCAACTGGTTTACTCAGTGGCGTCCTTGCTGATCGAATTGTGTAACTGCGGGTTCCTTCTCTGCGAAAAGAGGCAATGTCTCTGGGGGTAGATCGTATGGATCCTGGTTGACCTGGTCTTCTGAATAATCTGGAAGGGCTGTGTTCATGGCGCTGGCTCATGGCTTATGCTTTATGCCACGGAGTTTATGTCATATGAGTGACGAGGTACACTGGGGCCTTGCCCAGGCGGGCTTGAAACCGGGAGCGCACTATCGATGGCCATTTTCCACAAAACCGTCATATCACTCGCTACTTGCGCCGCGTTTAGCGGACCTGTGGCGGCTGATATACCCTTTGATCAGCTAATTGTCTTTGGCGCCAGCTACGAAGACATCGGCCAGTTTCCTGATATTGATTTCGTCTCCCTCGCTGCGCCGGGTCTGGTTGCGCCTCCCGGGGCAGGCCTGGATGGCAGCACGGGACTTCGACTTACCAATCTGGACCCCGCCAGCGGAGAGCGCGGCCGGTCCTGGGTCGAAACACTCTCCAATAACCTGGGTATCGGCCCACTGGTGCCATCCACTCCCTTATTGTTTCCAGGAGAACGTACGGACATTCCCGACACGCAAAACATCGACTTCGCCTATGGCGGTGGCCGCTCCGGCGATGTCTACCAGGCGGTGGTCGGGGAATCCCAGGTATCGCATCCGGTTGATGACCTGGTAGACGAGGATCTTACGGCGACAAGCCCGGGCTTCGAGCAGCGGCTGGCATCCGGTGCCCTGAGCATTTCGCGGCGCACCTTGTTCGTGGTGAACCCTGCGGGCAACGATGTGCGCGATACGAGCATCGAAGATCCGGTCGGCGATGGTGCGACGGCGGCACGAAGTGCTCTGGCGATTATCGAAGAGTTGGTAAGTGCGGGCGCTCGCACTATTATCAGCCCGACCTTCGCGCCGCTGGGCGAGCTGTCCGAAAGCAGTAACGTTGCGCCAGACGGGAGTAGAACGCCCAAGGCAGAGGCACGCACTATTGCCGCAGACTCTTACAATGAGACGATGGCCGAGGGCCTGCCTGCCGTCGGAGGTAATATCGTTGTGGTGGACTGGCACAGCCTGATCGGGGATATTCTGGAAAATCCAGGTGCTTTTGGCTTCAGCGCGCAGATAGACCACTCGCGTTACTGCTACTCCGATAGCGAATGGTCAATAAGCAGGATCAATTGCACCGAGGCGCCGGGCCTGGGTAAATCCAGCGGCGGAAACCCTGACGATTTCGCCCTGAATGATGGATTACACCCCACCCAGGCCCTCGTAAAAATTCTTGCTGATTACACGGCATCCGTATTGCGGGCGCCTGGCATGATCGCCTTATTGCCCGAAACCGTCCTGGCCGATGCCCGGGCGTTTGGCAATACCGTGTCGGATTACCAGGTGCGAAGACGCTGGTCGGCACCGCCAAGCGGCGTGGATTTCTTTGCCTCTGTGCAAGGCCAGGACAGTGATTTCGACAGCAGCTTCTCCACCCCCGCGGCTAGCTCCGATGCGCTGGACCTGACCCTCGGGGTCAGCTATCAGCTCAACGATCACTGGTTCGCCGGTGGCGCTGTAGGCTCACAAAATGGCGACACGGATATAGACAATGCCGGCAGTGAGTTCGACAACTCCACGTTGATGGGTTCGCTGTTCTTGGGTTACCGCAGTCAATACCTGTTCTCGGATTTCACTCTTTCAGTGGGATCAACGGACCTGGACGATATCAAGCGGGTGATTCCGCTGGGGTCGACCCTGGTGCGCACGGAGAAAGGCGATACCGATGCGGATATCCTGGGCTTTGCCGCTTCTGTTGGAATCGACATGACAGCTGATAACACAGAGCCGCGCCTGGGACCATTCATCGGCCTGGACTACATGGATGTCCAGGTAGACGGCTACTCTGAAAAAGGGACCTTATCCACTGCCATGTCTTTCGGTGATCAGGACCGTGAATCCTTGATCGGCAGTATGGGGGTATTTGCCAGTTATCCATTCCAGGTGGGCAACACCGCGCTGGAAGCTTATGGCGACATCGCCTACCGCAAGGAATTTGAAGACAGCAGCGACCATGTCGACGCAGTGGTGAAGAATTTGTCTTCCGGCGTACATTTTCGTATGCCTGGCTACGATATTGACGATGAATCTTACGTTTTCAGGGCCGGTATCGGCGCAAACCTCGGTGCCCTGCGCTGCAGCCTGTATGGCAGCTATGAGCAAAACGATCGGGAGATAAGCTACCTGGGTCTGAGTGTCGCCTATGCGTTATGACCGGGGCAGCGACCTACACGCTGACTGATCAGCTGCACCAGATCCTCCAGCTCGTTTTTATCTGACCATCGTCATAATATTCAAATGCTGATTTTGTGTTGTAAGGCGGGTCGATATAAATACATTTCACCTTGCTTCGAGATAACAATATTCAAACAACCGGGCAGCGCTGAGGCGTGATCTTCATAGGGTTTCCTGCCCATTATGACGAGTTTACCCATAGTCGTATTTTCAATATGAGTAAATTCATCCGGCAAATGCCAGGGGATCTGCCCCTTGTTACCGATGCAGTGGTTCAGCGATCGGGCATAGATTAGAGATATCATGTAAATAAGGTCTTTTATTGCCGGGTCGAAAATAGAGTCAGTAAGCTCAGGTTATCACCAGGCACTTTAATAGCCATCCCTCTAATTTGATATCAGATCATTTTGGCTCAAGCTATCGATTGTCTTAGCGGCCACCCTACATGGTGCTCATGAGAAAGCCTGACAGGGCCGCGTAATTGGGCGAGATTGATGGGTGAACCTCTTTCTTAACCTGGTTCAACAGTTTCACGTAAGCACTGTAGAACTCCCAGCTCGGCCCCGGCCTGTAATGCATATCATCAATCTCGAGATACGCGATAATACCCTTTGCCGTAGTCGGCTTTACAAAAGGTTCTGCACAGGAAGGTAGATACCAAAAAGCCCCGTGGCTAGGGGCTTTCAGGTCATTACTGATTGTTGCTTGTGGTGTTTTTGGTGGAGGCGGCGGGAGTTGAAAAAGATAGATAAGATACTGAAATATATAAGTATATTAATATAAATAATCGAGATATACGACTGAGGCGATCCCGGCCAAGATGCAGGGGCAGATTCTTTAAGCAATCAGTAGTTTTACAGGCTGCGCCTGAACGGCCGCTTTCACGACATTACCGACATTTTCGGGTCATAGATTTCGAGCTTCTGAACGGCCGCCTTGACCTAAAAACGGTCATTTGCGGAGCAGTAATTTCGAGCCTGAATCAGGCTCTTTTGTGCCAGGAGCGGCCCCCGTTAACGCACAGCGCAGCAGCGGCGGTAAAATCGTCCGCTTTGCCGCGTCTTGTTATGGGGCAACATACGATACCCTGAGTAATGGCATATGTCTGCTATTCGAGGGACCCGCTTGCCTGCGCACGCAGCGGTTTGACGTCGAGCTCCCAGTCCGCGTGATCAGCGGGTCCAGCAGGCCCGATCTTTCCTTCCGCAGACAACAGCAAGGTTTTCGGATCGTGAACCACACCTTCCTTCACCACAAACCGGATATTACGCGCGACCTTAATATCATCCAGAGGATTCCCCCTGACTACCACTAGGTCGGCAAGCTTTCCGGCTTCGATGGAGCCAAGCCTGTCGGCAACGCCAAGGGCAGTGGCCCCGTTGATAGTAGCTGCTTTTAAAACTGCGATCGGGGGTAAGCCCGCATAGGTCATGGCGAGTAATTCTCGGTGATAGGCAAAGCCGGGTAACAGGCTTGTGTAGATCGGCTCATCGGTGCCAACAATCAGAAGGTTTTCACCACCCGCTTTATAAAGCGCCATGAACTCGACCACTCTTTGGTTAAACTCCGGTACATCTGATTCTGGTGACGGGGGGCCTCGCTGCTTAAGGAGTTTCTGAGCATAGGGAGTGAAATACTTTGCCTCCTCGATCCAGACCATGTCAGCGAGGTACTGTTCGCGCAGATTGATGCCGCCATACATCTGCAAGTTGGCATCGTAGTACACCTGATGCTTTATCATCAGTTCGACGATTTCATGCATTTTCGCACTTCTGGGATCGCTGCTTGCCAGTGCAAGAGTGAGCTGGTGCTCGATGCGGTCCATACCCATAAGAATGGCATCACGTGTAGAGACATCATATTCGACATTGTAATTGGCAAGATGCCCGGCCGTTGTCATGCCGTTCTTATGCGCTTGTTCAATGATGATCTTTGCTTCACCCGGTGTCGCTTGTTTTATTTTGATACTGACAACGCCTTGTTGAGCCCATCTGTCGACCTCGTTTCGAATCTCTTCCTCTGAGATGTCATTTGGCCAGCCCTCACACTCATCGGCGGCCACCTTGACTTGATACTCACAGCGAAAGGCACCGAAATAGGGGCCGGATGCAAATAGGCGTGGACCGATGGCATCACCCGCCTCAATCAGGTCGCGCTGGGCAATCACACGCTCAGGGTAGAACTCACCCGCTGACCAGGTAGAGGTCACTCCATTCGCCAGAAAGATGAGACCGTTATGAACAACTTCTTCTACGCGGCCTTTATCCACGAGATCGAGATTGTAATGCGCATGCAAATCGATCAGGCCGGGAAGGATAGTTTCTGACTCGGCTAACTCTATAACTCTTGCATGCATGAGTTTGTGGTGCTCCGCAGCAACATCAAGGGCAGCGATTTTGCCTTCTCGAATAAGGATGCCGCTATTGCGCCGGCGGGTGTCGCTGACCCCATCAAACAACCAACCACCTCGGATAACCAGAGATCCTGTCTCCGCTTCAACCCCTTGAGCGTGAACCAAGACCGGTGTGATGCCAGCAAGCAGTGTGATCGCATAAATAACAAGTCGGAGTGAGTGTTGCATGCTGATCGTTTCCCCCAGCGGAATTTCAGCCGCGCTATAACAGTTAAGTATACGGACGCGTCCCTATAACACACGTTCCGTATATATCGATTGACGGCAAGTGAAAACTCTTTTCAATTCAAACTCCTACCGATCTGGCTTGCGCGCACATCAGAACATACAGTGCCAAAAAATTGCTGAAAATGCCACTGCCCCGATGTCCGCTTCAGTATAGCAAACCCGTAATGGCCGCTCTCGGAGTAAAACGGTCATTTGCCACATCATAGCTCGAATGACCGTAGTTAGAAGCAGCCATTCGCCGAGTGACTGCTTCACCACATTTGAGACATCTTGCGAGGGAAAATCTGGCCCTGATTTCGTCTCATATGCGCCATGAATGGCTATCTGAACAGTCGGCCTTTCAGGTACACATAATACAAAAAGCCTGCACGCCAGATTTAATCCATTCCACATGCGTTAAACGCTCCTTCCACCCCAAAGATTCAAAGTCCATGTACTTATCATGGTGGGTTATTCTTGCCCATAGCTTCCAATCACGTTTTTCGCACCTGTCTTGCCAAATACGCAAAATCACATACTTCGGAGGCTCTCCGCCAGATGGGGGCTCTCCGTCCGCAGCTGCGCCCCAAGACCAGCGATTGTTCGTAAGTGGAGTATCAAGATATTCAAAATGTTGGGAAATTGAGCGCTCAGGCATATAGTCCAGTCCAGCGGTAATCGTGATAAGAAAGCGTAATACTAATCTAGAGCGCAAACGAGCAACCTGACTCTAAGCGACAATTGCATTACCAAAGACTACATGATGAGCTGAATCAATGAATCTCCGCTAATTGGCATTGAGTCGATAAGCGGCATTCTCTCATAACAGCCCAAACGGCCGGAGTTAGGTCAGGTCATTACGGCCGTTCACACCACACTGAGAGACATTGATCGCCCTTGGAATATGCACACACCACAATCTAAAGTATAATTCTCATGTCTCACATATCTAAATAAGGATAAAACATGATGAAAAAGTCCTTCCTATATTTTTCTTTGGTGTTGATTGGTTTGATGTCCTTTTTAGGGGGGCATGCGGTGGCGGAGGAGAGTCTGTACAACAGGGTTGGTGGTTATGACGTGATTGCCAAATTTTCAGCGGGACTGATCGATGGATTTTATGAGCACCCCAAATTTAAAAGATTTACTGAGGGGGGAGCACCCGAGGATGTGGTTAAAAGGGATAAACAACTGACCGCAGAGTATATGTGTCAAATAACAGGTGGTCCCTGTTTTTATATCGGTAAAGATATGCTCTCCGTCCATAAAGATCTAAACATAACAAGGGACGAATGGGCAGCGCTCATGGAGATAGCGGCCAGTCAAACGACTGACTGGAAAATTAAATCGAGTGACAAAAAAGAGTTTTTAACTCTATTTGATAACATAAAGGAACTGATGAAAATCCATAAGTCCTGACAGAGCCGGTGAATTATTAAAACATCCTTGGTCAGGTCAGTCATTTCAGTGCCAACCCGCCTTGCCCAGGCTGCCACTTGGCCAGTTCTACCTGAGCGGTGCCCATCCCCAGCCTCATCACCCACTTAGCCGCGGCATCAAGCGACCGCCAGGTCTTGGGAGTACCCTTCAGCGTCAGGGCTGCAACTGAGCCATTGGGCGTATCGGCCTCCACATGGAACAATGCCCCATCACCAATGATACGGACTCGCTTAACGGCTCCGGCGTCTACGAGGGCTCTGAGTGTCTTCTCGTCCATCTTCTTCGTCCTCGGCAAACAGGGATTGTTGATCAGGAATCGGAATGCCGGCCGCTTCGCAGTGTCTGCGGATCAGCACTTCAATCATATTGGCCACGCTCCGCTGATCTCGCAAAGCGGCTTCTCGTGCGGCTTCCTTCAATATCGGATCTATACGCAGGTTCAGGGTTGCAGTTTTTTTTGGCGACATCCTTTACTCCGAGGCCACATATGTATAACAATTGTAACGCAGATGTAAAACATATCAAGCTGTTAGCCTATAAGACGGAGTCCGCGTGCTGAAATGGCTCAAGCGAAGAGCAAAAGAAGAGGAGCCCGCCTACTGCGGCTTTATTCTCATGCAGTCAGAGTGGTACAAAAAACAAGTTGAAGACGGAATGATCGATCACACGGACTGCTCCGTTACTCGCACACCCATTGGCCATCAAGCTTCTCGCAGTGGTCCGGCGGGCCGCGCTGCTCCCAGATTTCGATTAAGCCATCCGCTTTGGCGATTTCGAGATATCTCGGATCTGCGGTGAAGTGAAGCTCGCGAAAGATCGTGCCGTGGAAGATCTCCACGGCATCTGGATCTGGCTGAAATATGCGATCCGTGAATCCAAGTCCAAGATATATAAAACGGAGACTACCCTGCGTAAAGTAGGAAGCTTCCTCTGGTGCGGAAGCCACGAGCTGCGGGATGCGTTGGTCCAAGTACGCCTTGCCGGTCACGGGCTCACGGCCAGCAATAATCAGCTCCGAGACGTAGGTCGAGGGTAAGTCCCCCTCTTCCTCTTCCAGGTAGGCTTCGATCGTTGCGATCGCGATCTCATCGCGCTTGTTGACGAGGTGATAGATGCCCAGGATGAACTTCGACCAGCTAGAGCCGAATTGGTCAGAGAGCTCGAACGCCGTGAGAGCCTCACCTCTCCGCCCAGTAGCAATCATCATTTGGGCAACGGTAAACTGTGCGGCCGCTGACAGGGGGTCTCGCTCGACCACGCGCTCTGCCAACTCTGCGGCTTCTTGGAAGTAGCCAGCGTATGCCAGGTCCCACGCCAAGGCTCTCGCTGCCTCAAGATGCCCGGGTTCTTGGAGCAGGGCTCGCTCAAACGCTTCTATTTCCTTGAGGAATGAGTAGTCTTCGGTGTAGGCACCTCCTGCAACCCATAGCGCCTGCGCGTATACGAGATTCGGGTTGATGGCGAGGGCCTTGGCGGCCGCGTCGCGGATACGCCTGAAGGCCTCCGCTTTATCTTGAAGTCCCCCGGACTGCCACCAGATGGAATGTGCCAGTAGCTCATGGGCTTCCGCGAACATCGGATCGAGTGCGATGGCTTTGAGTGACTCCTCCACGGGAATATCGAATTCGCCGCTGAATGCCGCGGCTTTGGCCTTGAGAAAGAGCGCGTAAGCCTGGGTGTTTTCGGTGGGGCGTCCGCGCTTGGGAGCCTCGCCAACGTGGACCTGCAAGGCCTTGAGGATCTCAGACGCAACGTCGTCCTGGACGGCAAAGATGTCGGTCAGCGTTCGGTCATAGGTGTTGGACCATAGATGTGAGCCATCTGAGACATCGATCAACTGTGCGGTCACTCGAACCCGATCGCCCGATTTACGCACGGACCCTTCGAGTACGGTCGTCACGCCGAGGGCTTTGCCGATTTCGCGAAGGTCCACGTTTTTACCTTTGAACGCGAACGAGGACGTCCGGCCGATGACCTTCAGGCCATGAATTTTTGCGAGTAGATTCAAGATCTCTTCAGACAGGCCATCCGAGAAGTACTCCTGATCCGGATCCGGGGACATGTTGACGAAGGGCAGTACGGCGATAGAGGCAGGTGCTGCCTGGACCGGTTCAATTTGGGCAGTCTCGAGGGCAGTGCCTACTGCCTCAGCGACCGGCACTTCGTCATCCGGACCGCTCAGATAGGCGTCCCAAACAATAAAGCCCAGGGCCACGACCAACAGCCCTATGATAGCGAAGTCCACTTTGCGGCCTGTGTGATGGGCAATCGACTGCGACCGGTCTACCTCATGCTCGCGCTTCAGCCCCTCGGGAGTGAGCTCGAAGGCCCAGGCGAAAAACAGCGCAAAAGGGAAGCCGATGACACCCAAAAGCAAGACAAGGGTCATGGTCCACTCTGGCAGGTGCAAAGCAGGAGCCACGATATCCGTGATCTGCAGTACCACCCACCCCAGAATCAGATAGCCGACAGCTACGCGAAAGACATTGCGACGCTTGAGTTCCTTTACTAGCGAGGCCATAAAATTTGCATTACTCTGAGTTTTTGTTCTTGTGGTGATTAGTCTATCAGAATTGGGAGGGCTTGATGTTGATGAGGCAAAATGGAGGGAAGCAGGAAAAAATCAACCATAGCCACTATCTGTCACCGAACCTATACCGAGCAATCGACACCTGACCCCAGGAGGCTTTTCAGGCAATCAGCCTCCCGCAAACCCAAGAAACACTTTATCCTCAACCCCTATTGCATCCCCCTCCCACTTTCCCTTAGAATTGCCGCCCTTCCCGGGGGCTGTTAGCGGATGTTCGGTTGTACCGGCCCCGGGTTGTCGAAGATATTGGTTATGCTGGTGTAGCTCAGTAGGTAGAGCAGCTGATTTGTAAGACCTCGGAGATGTTTGAATGGTCTCGCCAAGCTGAAGAAAAGTAACAAATTTCTCTTTGCTGTTTTCCGTCAAAAGCCACGACTGAACCTATCCCGAACCTGGTGGTGGGGTGTTTCTGGGTGCCTTGTCAGTAAGTTGAAGATTGGGAAAGGGTTTTGGTAGTCGTATTCCGAACCTCTTCTGAGCTGGGTTGGCTGAATGTCTGTTCTTCTCCAAAGCAGACGTTCGACTGCTCCAGGTCGGTGTCTGCTATTGGGCCGTTCACACCGAAGCGGACCAAATAGGGGCGCAGTTCGGCTCCAAATTTGACTCGCCAGGATAGCCCGCCTTGAGGAAAAACCCCGGTGGCTAAGACCCTTCCGAAATCCCCGTTGCAGTCAACCAGGCTGGCCGCTGGGCCTTACTCGGCTTACCTGGTGTCAGGTCAACTCCTTTGGGGGTAGGCGGCGGCGGTGCGGGCCAAGCAAGCAAGTCCGCCTTGGTTTGCCTAATAACGATGTAGTCAGTGGTGACGTTGATGCTCGTAAGGTCTTGCATAAGCAGCACATTACCATCATAGGTTGTGCGCCAACGCTGGAAGAGGGGATCGATCAGGTTGTCATCCAGCGTGAAATGGCTCCCTACGCCCAATCTTGGCTTGGCGATGCTGTAAACCTGACCCAGCTCCGCTGGTGTAGTGTGTTCCTCCATCACGCCCTCGGCAGCTTGAATCGGCATGTGGTTATAGTGGGCAAACTCCTCTGCTGAGGGGAATATCTCGTGGATGAATACGTCTGCACCTTTGCCTTGCTCGGCCTCAAAAGTGCTCGGTTGACTATCAGCGGTATAGACAAATGTAAGTCCTTTCCATTCCAGCCGATAACCCATAGACCCGGCAAGGGCGTGGATTACCGGGAACGCGTAGATTTTGACGCCGTTCTCATCATAGGCAAGCTGACGTGGCGTCTCAGGGCTGAACTTGCTGATGTCTATTTCGTGAGGAACAATCGTCATTCCGCCTCTGGGAAGGATGCTTTGTTTGTTCTGAATGTGCCATTCAGCCGCGCCCACTACATGTTCCGTCAACGCGGTAATGCCCAGTTCTGGCGTATAGCCTGAAGAACCCCACACGTGCAGGGGTGTATTACGTGCCCAGCCCATGGCATCGAAGAGCGCGAAGATGCCCCCGATATGATCCAGGTGGAAGTGCGTGATGAAGACTTTATCCAGCTCAGCGGGATGCACGCCCAGGGCGAAGAGGTTCCCGACTGTGCCACCGCCTATGTCAAAGACGAAGGAATCACCGTTACCCAGTTGGACCAGAAGACAGGATGCGCCCTGACCAATACGCATCGGAGCAGGCCCCCAGGTGCCACATGCGGTGATGCGCATCTCGTCATCAGCTAGGGTTTCTTTGCCCGGAATGTAATGCTCTGGATATTTTTTTACCGTTGCGCCGGGTTTCGAAATTACCGGAGTCTTCGTGATGGGTACTCCGGCAAGAGGCAATGGGTAGCCATCTTTGGTGACACCCGGTTCTCTGGGGAAGCGGTAGTCCTCTGCCCCAGCGTTCGCGAAATTGGGAACTATCAGGAGGGCTGCAATGCTCCCCAACAGTAGTTTCTTCATTTTTTAATCCCACTTTGAGTTTTGTGCCGTAAACGATATCACAGGGTTAATGTCCCTTAATAGGCGCGATTTCAGCCGGTCGATATAAGCTAGTGTCGATTACATCAATTTATAGAATAAAAGCTAACCAAGTGGACACCCATTGCAATACTTTGGCCAGAATATTTATGGGATTACTTTCATCCGTGAAAATGGTCACGCTGGCCCGCTTCCCGGCCTGTTTCAATTCAGGCGGAGCATCTTCAGGGAAGGCAATACTTACGGGGTAAAGGTCAGTAGATGATTGCAACGCCGCGATGGGTGATGCAGATGATTCCATCGATACCTGGCCTTGAATAGTGCCTTGCAGTGTACCGAGAACCTTAGTTTGGAATACCTCACCCGGTGCAGATGAAAACGTAACCGTTGCGCTTTTACCAGGGGCGACGCCTGAAAGTCCGTTCTGCTTTATTGCGGCAGAGATGAATATTCTACTGGAGTCAATGAACGTTAGTGCGGCAGTTTGAGCGGTGACGCGCTGTCCCGGCCTAAGCGTATTAAGCGTGATATAACCATCGGCCGGGGCATAAACTACTGTATTTTCAAGTTCGTAGAGCGCAGTTTCCAACTCAGCTTTGGCCTGGTCATAATTTGCCTGCTTGGTGTCCCTGGCGATCCTGGCAATATTGCCACTGGTTACAAGTTTTTGAGCATCAGCTAGCTCCAACTCTGCCAGCGTCGTCGCGGCTGTCCATTTTTCTACTGCATACTCAAACGGTCTTGCATCTATGCTGAATAACTTATCGCCCTGCACGACTTCCTCATCTCCGTCTGCGTAGACAGTATCGATTCTGCCACTGACCAATGGGTAGATGTTTTGTGTGTGTGCCTGAACCACAGCTATTGTTGACGTTGGAGTGTAGTACTGCAGTGCACCAACAACCACAAGAGCAATGGTCAGGGCAATTGTATACACCGTAATCTTCCAACCGCGACTCCAGGGAAGCCACTGAAACTTGAAGAAGATTAGCCATACGACGCCAAAGAATATTGATAGAACAATTAGCACGATTTCTTACCCTTATCTTATTACTGGAGTCCAAGTATGCACTGTAGCTGCTCGGGGTGCTTGAATGTCCGCTTTGTTGCGACCTTCACCATATCATAGCCCTTAAGACCCTTCCTTAGTTTTGGGCCTTTCCATTATCCGAAGTTTCTGCCTCCAATGGTCCGGTATCGAGTGTAAAGCGGCCATCCAGGGCAACCCCAAGCACGCCGGTTCTGTCGCGAACCCTGGGAAAGTCCAACGATCTGTATTCCCCGGGCGCAACTATCCTGCGACGCCCAGTGCATAAAATTGCTCCCAAGCCCGCAATGAACTCTTGCTCTGGCCTTTCTTCAGCATACGCCACAGCTCAATCCCAGCCAACGTGGCCTGGGCAGACCAGAAAGATTTGAAGCCCAGCATAGGTCGGATTCGCCGTTTGATAAACCGGTGGTCCTGCTCGACGATGTTATTCAAGTACTTGCATTGGCGAATCTTAATGCGTTTGTTTTGGTCGGTGTTGTACTGTTTGATACCGGCCGTATTAGCACCACTTTTATCGATATTGATCAAGCTGGGTTTGCCATTGGAACCGATGGCTTTGTTGAGAAAGCGTAAAGCGGCCTTCTTATCTCGCCTGGCGGTCAGCAAGAAATCAATAGTATTGCCTTGCTTGTCGACGGCACGATAGAGATATTTCCATTCGCCCTTGATCCTAATATACGTTTCATCAAACCGCCAACGATGGCCAGTCCGTTTCTTGTTTTTACGAAAGGCTTTCTCTATGCGAGGTGCATAATGAACAACCCATCGTTGTACGGTGCTATGATCCACGGCGTAGCCGCGTTCCTGCATCAGTTCTTCCAGATCGCGATAGCTCAGGGAATAAGCCACGTACCAGCGTACGCATTGTAATATGATATCTTGCTGGTGGTGACGCCCTTTAAAGCTGATCATTTATTGTCCGATAACTGGGAATCTTGATGATCGAGTATAGTTGCGCCACGCCAAATCGGCCAGGTTTGCGACAAAACCGTCGGCGGGTGTTCTCGTTTTGGCTACGTTTGATTATACTGATTGTTCAATCGGAACAAATCGGTTGTGCTGTACTTGCGGTATCTTAATTAAAAACAACAAAAGAGGCTTTATCATGAAAAAAGTACGACTAGCAATATCTCTCCCCTGGATAATCTCGCTGATGTTTAGTGTCAGTAGTTTCGCCCAGGATCCACCACCCCCGAGTTTCACCGCTATCGATGTCTATATGTGTGACTTCAATGAAGGCAAGAATCGCGGTGATTTGGATAAAGTGGTCGCGAAGTGGAATAAATGGATGGACGATAGCAAAGGTACCGCCTACACCGCCTGGGTTATGACTCCTGTTCTGAGGTCCGTCAATATGCCAGCTGACCTTGTCTGGCTGGGGGCATGGCAAAACGGCACCGACATGGGCAAGGGTATGCAGGAGTGGGCGACTAACGGCGCTGAGCAGGCTTCTGAGTTCGACAAGGTAATGACCTGCGGCGAACACTCCAATTCCGCCTCGGTCAACATCCGTCCACCAGGCAAAGGGTGGCCAGGCAAGGGCGGTGTGGCCGTATTTGCAAACTGCACTGTGGCTGAGGGAAAGACTATACAGGACTCAATGGCAGTTCACCGGGCCTGGGCAAAGCACCTGGATGCTACCGGCTCCAAGGCAGGCATGTGGGCTTTCTTCCCGGCGTTCGGCAACAACAATCCCGACTGGGACTATAAAATTGTCACCAGCCACCCGGATTACCTCTCCTTTGGAGCTGACTGGGAGTCGTATACGAATGGGCAGGGTTGGAGGAAGGCCATGGAGATGGTTGGTGGTGTAGTATCCTGCGACAACCCTCGCGTTTACCATAGCTCAACTGTACGCAATGGGGCTTTGAACCCCTATTGGGATGACGCCGCTGTGCCAATTCTGTCACCCAATGTTGCGGCGGTAGCCTTGGCCAACAAGACCGTGCGTATGGCCTGGGCAATGATGAATCATGATGCAGACTATGATCCGGAATTTGCGGCGAGCTGATGTAGGTAAGCCACAAGTATGAGAAGTAAGTAGAGAGAGGAACCTTAACCACGATTGCGAAGTAAGCTGAATGATGGCGAACTGGTCGAACCGGCGTCGGTAAAACCTGATAATGTCCATGTGCACCAAGCACGACAAAGCGATTAGGAACTGACGCGCGAATAGCCCAGTATGGCCCGGCATCAACGTATGCCAACTTTAGAGGCCGGATATACGTATGCAGTCGAACCAACTGTCATCAAGCAGGTTACTTGCAAACGAGGAGGAGTCCATATACGGACATTCACGGCCAGTTACCGCTAAGGGCAGAAAACACCACACAACGGCCCTTCGGGAGCACGGATTTTTAGCTACTCAGGGGGCTGCTTTGTGCCAACTCCGGTCGTTGAGCTAGAACGATAGCCTGGCTAGAGTGGAGAACTACGATGGGCCTCAGACGCATGTGAAGGGATATTCACGCTGTGATAATCTGACGGAAGACGAGCGACTTGCAATGGCCACCTCTCACCTCCAGGATGATGATTTTGCGCACGCCGCTGGGCTAATGACACCCTAACAAAGGAGTTTGAACCATGCCGACACTTCCACTAACGGGCGGATGTCATTGCGGAGCCTTGCGCTATCAGGTCACTGCCCCTCCGGTGATGGTCTACAGTTGTCACTGCACTAACTGTCAGAGAATTGGGGGCGGGGCTTTTGCCACAAACGTAGTGATCACGCCGGACACATTTGAGTTCGTTCAGGGCGATCCGACAGAGATCAGCTGGACATCAGATGCGGGCAATGAGCGCCTAGGTTGGTTCTGTAGGGATTGTGGTGGCCGTATCGCGAATGGGCAAGCTGCGGGCCTACCTATTCTCACACTGCGCTCTGGCACTCTGGATGATACGAGCTGGGTAAATCCTGTCGCCGAGTTTTGGACCAAGAGTGCTCAGCCTTGGGTCGAGTTATCAAAGGGCCGCCTGAGTTATGAATATGAGCCGACCGATTTCCAACCTCTTCTTGAAGCGTTCCGTGCACAGGGACACTTTTCGCAGTAAAAGGCAGAAGGTAGCAGCAACTGCGATGAACCGGCACTCCTCGCAATAGAACCTTATTGATATACATCATTGCACCCACCCATACTACGGGTAAGGTCAGGCGTATCGGTGGGCCGTGCAGAGGCATTTTGATTCTGCCCATGGGGCATTATCTGGGCTATAGTGCATGAAAAAACAGATTGGCTTTTTTGGACTACTGGCCCTGAGCGTCGGCCTAAACATCGGCGGATCGCTTTTTGGGCTTACCACAGTGGCGGCTGGCCTTACCGGGCCGAGTCTACCCCTGGCCCTGCTGATAGCGTCGCTACCCGCCATCCTGTCGGTCCTACCCTATTCCATATTGGCCTCTGCCGCACCAACAACTGGCGCAACGTACCGTTATGTGCAGCTACTCAGTCCCTCACTGGCGTTCATCACAGCGCTGGCAGCGCTGACTTGTATAATGATTGGCACCCTGCCGTTGATGAGTTGGGTCTTCGGGCTGTTCTTGCAGGCTATTCTGCCAGTAGACCCGGTCATCAGCGGCCTGGCAGTCCTGACGGTGTTTTATCTGGTCAATGTGGTCGGTATTCGATCCACGGTGCGGGTCCAGGTAATACTGGTTCTGTTACTGGTCAGTGCCCTTGGGACTGTTTACGGTACAAGGCGCCACTCAAATTGAAGTAAGCCGATTTGCGGAGTTGTTCCCCCGAGGGGATTGGCGGACTGCTTGCGGCCTCGGGGCTAGTATTCACGTTTTCCGTAAGTGGCGTCTTGATGGTGGATCTGGGTGGTGAGGTGGTCAATGCACGTCAAACCATTCCCAGGGTACTGCTGCTGGGTATCCTCATTGCCGTGGCAATCAATTTATCCATTCTCACCGTGACCGCTGGGGTTGCAGATACGATGGCGCTGGAGGGCAAAACTCTGGTCGAGGTGGCAGCCAATTTTATGTCCACAGCCCAACTGGGATACTTTGTCGTTGCTGGTGCCCTGTTGGCCTGTGCCACGTCCATCAATACCGTGTTCACTCTGGTGGCCCGAGCGCTGTTGGTCATTTCTACCGAGGGGTTGTTACCACGATTTCTTTCCCGGGTCGACATTGAAAGGGGGTCACCGGTCGGCGGGTTAACACTGGCCTACGTGCTTGCCGCGCTGGCTCTGTTAAGTCAGTCGTCCCTATTGTTCTTCGGCACACTAACAAACTTCCCCAATTATATTGGGCGTTACCATAGTTTCGGTCCTGGTCATCACCCTGCCTCACCGTTTCCCCGAATTCTACCAACGCTCGGCGTTCCATCCGCCTCCAGTCGTCTTGTGGGCGGTGTGCGGGGCGGTCATTGTGGCGAACGTGACTATCTTCGCCTTTCTTGCCAGCGCCAGCCCCAAGGCTACGTGGACCTATGCTGGAATGCTCCTTGTCTCCGGCCTCTACGCCATCAGCCGCCGAAAGACATTAGCGACGCTGACAAAAATTGCGCCGGTCAAGGATAGCTCGACTCAACAGATTCCAGTGATATAGTGTTCAGTACGGGGGATTTCACGAGAATAATTAAATGGTATTACCCAGGTTCTTGACAGAGCTGAAACGCCGCAAAGTCTATCGGGCCGCGCTGGTATATGCGGCGGTCGGCTGGGTGCTGCTTGAGGTGGCCGATGTTGCCTTCCCTCGACTTGGCCTTCCCGACTGGACTGTCAACCTGGTCCTTGCCCTTGTCCTCCTCGGGTTTCCCCTCGCCATTGTCTTCGCTTGGATTTTTGATTTCAGTGCGGAAGGAGTAGTGCGTACGCCGCCTCTTTCACCTGGAGAGCACCACCACTTCTCCATTGCCAGAATTGCCGAGTTTGTTTTGATTGGCGTTCTGGTAGCTACCGTAGGTTACCTCTATGTGGACAGGCTATCGTTGCAGAAGGGGATGGTAGAACTTGAATCTGCAGTTCAGGAGAAGCCTGGGGCAGGCCAACCTGCAGTCCCGAATCCTGAACAATACCGTGCTATTGCTGTACTGCCATTCGCTGATATGAGTGAGGCCGGAGACCAGGCATGGTTTGCAGAAGGAATCGCAGAGGAATTACTGATCGCTCTATCCCAGGTTGATGAACTCAATGTCATGGCCCGCACCTCTTCATTCGCCTTCAAGGAAACCGACAAGACCATTGCCGAAATCGCCGACATCCTCAGCGTCCAGGCCGTGTTGGAAGGCAGCGTACGCCGCTCGGGTGACCGTGTGCGGATTACCGCCCAGTTGGTTGATGCCAAAAACGGTTATCACATCTGGTCCGGGTCATACCAGCGTGAGCTCACCGATATTTTCCAGCTGCAAAATGAATTGGCCATGTCCATCGTGCAGGCGCTGCGGGTAGAACTGGGGGTTGATGCAGCGAAGCGACTGGTCGCTGAGCAGACCCGTAGTCCGGAAGCTTATAACTGGTTCATGCGCGGACGGGCTTTGTACGATTTTGCCAACCCGCGGACCCATTTCCAGAGCATCAGCTATTTTGAAAAAGCGGTGGAGGAGGACCCTGATTTTGCCCAGGCCTGGGGCTATCTTGGTTTTACTCAAGGCCTGTCGGTGCTCTGGCAATCTTTTGACGAGGCAAGCCCTGCGGCCATTACAGCGTACGAGAGGGCGCTTTTACTGGATCCTGAGCAAAGCGAAGCGCTGGCAATAAAGGCATTGATGACACAGATATTACATCATAACTATGAAACTGCCGGTAAGTTGTATCAACAAGCGATGGCGTCCATGGGAAACACCAATGCGATGGCCTTATACGCGACGTTCTTCCTACAGCATATCGACGAAATACCGCAGGCCATTCGACTTTACGCTGAGGCCGAAAAACGCGATCCCCTAAATGCGGGTTATAAAACCAATCTCGCCCAGCTTCTACTAGTTAGCGGCGATGCCGAAGCGGCTGCTCGCAAAGCCCGTGAAGCAATCAAATTGAATCCACAGCATGTGTTTGCGCTATATACACTGGTCCAGGCGTATACACTTGCGGGAAATTATACCGCCGCACACGAGTTTCTGGAAAGCCTTCCCACAGCACTGCAGCAAGACGAATTTATAAGGAACTCAGCCGCTCTGTGTTATGCCGCACAGGGTGATTACGATAAGGCCAGGCAGATCTACAGGGGCGTTGTTGATAATAAACGATCGAATGTTTATCAAGTTGCTCTGAGCCTCGGCGAGGTGGAAGAAGCCATTGATCTGATGGAGCGCGCAGTAGAGAATAAATCGTGGGACCAGTTTTGGATCAGAACATTTTTCCACGATGAAGAAGTGATCCGGGAGCAACCCCGATACCTGGCCCTACTGAAACGCATCGGCCTGGACGACGAATCGGTCGCCGCACTCCACCGTAAAATGTCGTTTGACTAGGTATTCGAGCGGGTAAACAAGATAGTGTAACGGCGGCTGTTAGTCCGTGACCTTCTAATCTCCGTTCGGGAAGTAAAGCAGCCACCCAGGCCGATCCCCAGCACACCTTCCACTCTGCTTGTCACGACCTGCTGGTGAGTAACCTGGCCAAGGCATGGGCAAGGTAATACCCTGGGCAAAGTACTCCACAGATTGCCGCTATGGTGCCAGTAGCCAGTAGGTTGGCAGTGATTACACGGTGATCCAGGTCGGCGCCTTTTAGGACCCCCCTTGGAATTCGGGGCCAGATATATTGTGGATGTGGAAAAAAGTATGGGCCCATAGGGGGGGGTAACAAGAAACAGCAGTTATACCCGACGAACCTGGCGTACCCGACGCCGACTGTGCTCTGCAAGGCCTTGCGGTTGATGCCAGGCGACGGGTTCGACGAGTGCGTCGGGTTAGTTGATGATGTTAATCCCCCAGACTGGATGCCAAATTATCAACGTCCGTATAGGTTAATTTGTGGGGCCCATTTCATGCCATGGCACGAATTTCAGCCAGCGCCCGGTCGATTTCCGCCTCATTATTGAGCAGGCTGGGCGCAAAACGGGCATAGCTCTGCCGGTAAGGTGTACTGCTCATGATAATGCCTTTCTCATGCAGTCGTTCTACCACCTCCTTGGGATTTACCCCCGCTACGTCAAAACAAACTAGACCTGATGAAAGTTCAGTCGTCATCGGCGTGTACAGTTTGACGTGGGACATCGCGGCTAGGCCTTCTTTTGTTTGGGTGTTCAATGTATGGATGCGCGACTGCACATTGGCTTTGCCCAGTTGCTGATGCAGTTCAAAGGCCGCTGGCAGCGCCCAGCGATGCTCAAACGAGTGAAACCCACCGGGTGTGAAATGCATGCCTTCGGGTACCTCGCTGAGTGGCATTTGACCCAACCACGCAGCAAAGGAGGCACTGAAACTGGGGATCACCGGTTCACTCCGCCCCCATGCTTTATCATTACCCCAAATCACTCCGGTGCCTCTCGGGCCAAAGATCCATTTGTGCGTGCCGGCAATGAAGAAGTCGCAGCCTAGCTGGCTAACGTCTTGATCTTCAATTCCAAATCCATGTACTCCGTCTACGCAAAAGACAATCTGGGCAGCCTCGTCGCGTTCTACATTGGCGGCTTTGACGACTTCTGACAGAGCCCTTATTGGCAATTTCACTCCAGTACTGGAATGAACCCAGGTAACGGCGACCACGCGTGTTTTGTTTGTTATGCCCTGCTTCAGTCGCTGCTGGCACTGCCCTACAGAAACTTCCGAGGGGTTATCGTAAAGTGCCACGCGCTTGACCACCGCGCCACTACGTTGAGCCTTGTGGGCCAGGGACATGTCGGTGGAATAGTGATCATGAACTGTCTGCAGCATTTCATCACCCGGACTTATTTCCAGTCCGCTATAAACCATCGCCGATCCCATCGTAGTGCTATCGGTCAGGGCAATCTGTGACCATTCTCCGCCCATGTAATTTGCTGCTGACTGTGCAATCTGCCTATCTATGGTTCGATAATGCTGGTGAAGATAATCGGCTGGATTCTCGTCAAGGGCCTGTCGGTGTTTTTCTATCGCATGGGCGACCGGTGCAGGGTGTGATGCCAGCAGAAAAGTAGACAGATGAATATAATCGCGAGTCAGTGGAAACATATCCCGTAGCGCCGACCAATCCGCCGCCCCAACTGGTTGAGGTGCACCCTCAGTGGAAGCTATAAGCACTGAAGGTGAAGATAGTGCGGTGGCGCCAATCGCCATTCCCGCGGTCCCAAGGAATTCTCTTCTTAGCATTATTTTATCCTCTTGCCGGAATTGCAGTATAGCAGGTTACGCTTTCAGCCCATGTGGCTGCGGGCGAGAGAAGGAGAGGGTGGCGCTCTAAAGGGAATCCAACCATCTTCCGAACGGATATGCCTGAGGGTTGCCGGAAAAAGTATGGGCCCATAGGGGGGTAGCAAGAAACTCCAGCTATACCCGACGAACCTGACGTACTCGACGCCAACTATGCTCCACAAGGCCTTGCGGTTGATGCCAGGCGACGGGTTCGTCGAGTGCGCCGGGTTGCTTGGTGGTTTCTTTATGGCAGATACAGTTACCGCTCCATCAGAGCCGCCTCTTCAATGTCGTAGTAATCCACCGGCAATTCAGCAGGCGATACATCAACCATCGAAAAGCAGGCTGCAATAGCCAACGGTAGCAGGCACCACTTCACCAACTTGCGAATGGCTTCTCTACCGGCCTGTTTCAGGGATGCCCAAGCATTGTTCCTGGCAGCAGTGAGCTTTTGGGTACAGCGCTGGTAGTAGGTCTGCTTCTTGCTGGTAGCTTCATAGTGCGTGACCTCAGCCTTTGGCCTGGGGTAGTACTGCGGTGAATTGGCTGCTCGCTGTCTTTTTACATAGTGGGTTTGTGGCAGGCGAAAGAAAAGGGGCCAGTGGATTGGCTGTTCGGTAAGCCGGGTGGGGTTGGGAATTGCCGTTTGGGTTTCCATAATAGGTGCCTTTTGTTGAGTGAACATCGGGGTTGGGGTAGATAAGAAAAACCAGCCATATCCGTTGCAGATACAGCCGGTGGTGGGTGAGGGATTACTTCCCGGTGCTGCCTTTTTTGTTGAGGGCTTTGTCCAGGTAGCCTTCGATGCTGTCAGCACCCTGGCGCAGTGACTGGCCAGAAGCATGCAGGTATTTCTCTGTAGTAGAGATATCCGCATGGCCCAGTATGTCGCGCACTGAGGCAAGGTCGGTGCCTGACGCTAACATGGCTGAAGCCCCGTGATGACGAAGCAAATGTATGACTATGCCTGACTGTTCCAGGCCCGCTGATCGACGGACGCGTTGAAAAACCTTGTCAACAGACTGGAGTCTTTCGCCGTTCTTCGAGTTCAGGAATACCCATTCCGAATCGTTGCCTACAGACAGCTCATCCAATATAGCCAGGGCACCTGAGTTCAACGGAACCACACGCCGCTTCTTGCTCTTCGCATTGGCAGCTTGAATCGTCCAGGTATTAGTATCCCGGTTGATGTCAGCAAATCTCAGGTGAAGAGCCTCTCCTTTCCGGCAAGCTGTATAAGCGCACCAGCGTATTGCGAGACAGGCAGTACGAGCAGGATCACTGTCCAGTGCAGCCATGAGCCGTTGCAGCTCATCATCCGTCATGAGGCGATCACGGCGGTTGTCCTCGTTGTACTTCTTCAGCCCCTGGGCGGGATTCTCGGTAATGAGCTTCCAGTCCAGTGCAAGTCGAAGGCAGCGGGACATCAGGCCAAGGTGGTGGTCACAGCTGGATGCAGACAGCTCGGAGCGAAGATCACTGTGCATCTGCTGGAGGGCGTGGCGGGTGATCTTGTCCAGGGGCGTGGAACCATACAGGTCACGCAGTCGCCGGGTATAGAGCTTCTCATCGTCCCGCCAGGAGCGTTTCCGGGGCTTGGCGAAGGGCAGGTACTTCTGCTCGAAGAACTCCGAGAAGGTCATACACTGCTGCTTGTCGCGCTTGTCAGCACCGGGATAATCGCCGGCGAGGATGCGCCCACTGAGCGCAGTAGCCTTTTTGCGGGCAATCAGCCAGGCTGGCATCCATACTGCGGGCAAGCTTGGCATACCGGGTACTGTTTGAATTATCCCGGTACCGGAGATAGAAGGTACCCTGGCCTTCGCTGGTAGCCCTGACTTCGATAAACAAGCCGGGAACTTTGGTGTCGCAATATTCGATGCGGCGCTTGCCGGGCGGGCAGGTGAGTTGATGGGTGATGAACTTTTCGGTGAGTAATATTTTGGGCATAGGTATGTCCTCCAAATGGACGTAGGTTGTGGCATTAGTGCCGGTTGAAAATCAAGGTGTGGCTGCGGGTTGGTGAATCGGCTGCCGGGGCGATTTGCTGTGCAATCAGGCAGCGGCTCTGGGACTGTCTCTTGCCAGCCGGGCAGGGCGTGAGTATTGAGCCGGAATTGGCGACGCAGATGGGTATGCCGGCGCTGTGAGGCGCAGATGAGCGTGGAACGCAGTTGATCAGGGGAAGGTGCTACCACACCCCCAGGGCGAGGGTGCAGCGGCGTGTTAGCTATGAAGGCCTACGACTGCTGTCAGAGGCAGCGGTAGCAGGTATATGGGATATGGCCGCCGCACCACCGGGGTGATGATGCGAACGGCGAGAGCGAGGCAGCTACCAGGGTGTGTAGCGATACTCGTTATGGCGTACCTGGGTTAAACCGATGTGTTCAAACGGTAACCGCTGTGCGTTGACCAGATGGCTGAAGGACTGGCCGATAGACCTGTGCGACTCGTCATCTTCTTCCCAGAATTCCTCGCCCAGGATGGCGGCGACGGTGTATATATTGCCTGAGGTCAAATATGGCAGTCGCTTGACGGTCTGCTCAATGACTTTGCGTTGCAGTGCGGTATCAGACTCTTCTACGGATATATTCATTCTATTATTACCTTTAGTTTGGAATGTGAACTGAAATTCAAGTTGGTGAGGATCATTTCTGGCCCCCGGGGATTGTGGCTGGTGGATAGGCGACGGGTTCGTCGTTTGCGTCGGGTTAATCATGATGATTTTCCCGTGTGGCAGACCGTGATCTGGCGGACTTTTGCCCGTCTACCGATAGTGACGTCGACACCGGCCCCGCTGAGCTGGGATTTGAGCTTTCTCAAGCGCAGAGAGAGGGATATCTCGTTCTGCGGCCAGGCGTTGGTGGTAATCATCTCGCGGGGAACGAACTGACCCAGCCTCAGTAGCAGGTCCGCTGGTGTGCCAGTCCAGGGTTGCTGAACGTGCTGCTGGGCGAACTGCATCACAGCATCCGCCAGGGGGTTGTCCTGCAGGGAGTCCGCCATTGCACCGACGAGATTGTCGCTATAGGCCTTCTGCAGCTGCCCCTCAGGTGACCCCATGGCCTTCTCCATGGCAGCCAGCCACAGGACGAATTCCAGCATGCGTTCCGGGTGTTTGGCCGTGACCGTCGGCAGGTGCATGAGGATGGCAGCGATCAGGTCGAGCACACCCCGGAAAATGACTGGCAGATCCCGCTGGAAATCCTCTCGTAGCTGCTGCTCGGTGGTTCTATCACGCGCCGCGAGCGGTTGCAGAGTCAATGTCAGGCAGCGTTGTGCGAGGTCTGGCTGGTCGATGAAAGGATGTATACCGTTCATGACCGGAGCTCCGTGAAGCATGTGGGTATATTCGCCACCATTCGTATAAAACAACCTGGTGGACAGGGAAGCTCCAGTACAGCCGCGACACATGTTGTCCGCCTGAGATGGAGTCAACTTGCGTAGATTGTCGTAGAAGACGACGTGGGCATTCTGTAAAGCAATGGCCAGATCAACGGGGCTTCCTGGGAAAGCCTGCACGCCGACAACACTGGGCCCCACTAGCGACCCGAGCGTGACGTTGCACATGGTGGATTTGCCCGATCCTCGCTCGCCGCGCAGTACCAATGCCACATAATTTGATGATGGTATCTTCGGATGCGCCAGTGTGTATGAGACCCAGGCGGTCAATAGCCAGCACTCAGCCTCGACCAGGTTGAGGTACGGCAGCAGCTTACTGATGTCACCTTGCTGAGCGGGCGTTGCAAACGGCAGGAAGTTCGGATTGCGGTGGAACAGCGTGGGGGACCCCTGGGTGAGTACTCTCACACTGCCCGGTTTAACAGCAATTCGTGCCTGCGTATCGTCACCGATATCGATTTCGATGCCGCTGTCCACCTGGGCAATCCGCAGCCAGACCGGTGCTTCCTGTCCGTTTAGTTCGGCCAAAGCTATAAGCTGGCTTCTGACCTCGCCCATGTCATCCCCGGCCAGGATCAGGTTCGAGTCTTTCATATAAGCCAGTCTGCGCACAGCTGATGCGAACCCCGGACTGTCTATCCGGTATGTCTGTGGATTGGGCGTGGAATCGTCCACGGCGTATGCTGTTCCGTCAGTTGTGTAGACCAGCCGAAATTTCTGGAGAACATACTTCAGGGCGCGTGCTGCGCGGGATTTGGAGGGTGTCGAGCCCTCCTCCTGTTGCTCACTATTGTTTCCAGCGTCGTCAGCATCTTCAGGCGGTGGCAATGCCAATGGCGCGGTGCCCGGTTCAATACACCTCATCGTTATTCTCCTCAATGTCCAGGGCGGCGGATGCCTCATAGCGAGACTGGGCAGGTGGTGTTACCGGGTTCAACAGCCGCTGCAGGACGGGATGATCCAGCCTGTCGATGACGTAATCCGCCAGCAGCTCGTTGATCAGGTCGTCAACATCGGGGAAGCTCGGCTGGGAGCGCCCGGGGAGGTTCAGGGGTTCAAACCGATAGGCCCCGGCATTGTGGTCAGAACTGACACGGCCCCAGGTGCCGACCCACGACCGTATGGCGTCCTCTCCGGAGTCCAGCCATGAGTTGCTGAAGCCATTAGCGGCGGGAGGTTTGCGGTACAATAGACCGGTAATTTGATCTACCGTCACGGCAGACCGCCACTCGAGGCTCTTTAGCTCCCTGGAAACTGAGGGGTGGTGCTGCACTTCGCCAATCACCGCCCAGGGTGTTTTGCCCTTGAAGTTCCCTTGTGCGTCGGTTAGTTTTTCGATTACGCAGGAGATGACACGTGAATCAGGTCCCGCCATGCCTGCGCCCATCTGGGTTAGAGACCAGATGCGGCTCGCGTGTTGTTGTGCTGGTTTTACCTCTGGTGCGCACAGTGTAGATATAGATTTTTGATTGTACTTGGTCATTATTGTTGCCTTTTATGCTTAGTTACGGGGTACCGAAATGGCAGCCTTGAGGCGAAGCTTGTGGGTAAAATCGATGCAATTGGGTGACTTGCAAATGCAGATGTAGATTTGCAATTTTCAGGATGTTGTACGTATTTGCTGCTTACCGGCTGAGGTTGCCTTGGTCAAGGCAATCTGAATATGGCTTTGGCGATTTATGCGAGCCTGGGGCAAGCTGTATAAACTGAATGTGGCCGAATACTGTGCTAGATAAAGGGGTCTATATGAATGGAGATACCCAGCCGAAGCGTTGGCTGCCCGGGCTGGATCTGTTCAGCGCAGGATTCAGGCAAATTCGAAATTTCGGAAAGTCACATTTGCCTCCTCTATAGACTGCTGTAGTCGATCATGACTAATCGGCGGGGTCTCACCTGTGCCGATGAGTTTTTTTGCACGATTGAGATTCTTCAGGACCGTTCTCTCACCTTGCCCTGACTTGTCTTCGTGCAGTTCCTGCTCTAGCGCGAGATAGTCGTAAATCCGCTGGGATACGTATTTCCCGTTGGCCTTTTTAAAATTCCTTGTCTCCGTTCCACCCGTAGCGCTGTTGAAAACGACCCATTCCTGCGCACGGGCTCGATCTGCCAGTTCTGCAAAGCTGATGGTGAGCAATGCCAGGGTCATGTCGGTGACTTGCTGGGGATCCTCATAAGAGTCAACAACTGGGCTGTCATTCACGTCACTTGTTGGGAGATTAAGCGTAGAGGCGACGAATTCGGCGATCGGTAGTGTATTGATCGAACTATCGCCACCTACACAAGCCTGGTCGCGGTCCAGCTGAAAATGCCCAGCTTCAACCAGTTGGTCGAGTAATTCGCCCAGTGCGTGAGCCATACTGTGCACGGTAACCCTAAGATTTTTCAGTGCCGTGGTAGCCGGTGGCCTACGGTCTTGTGTGGCGGCCTCACAGCGCTGGGAAATGCCTTCTGTAAGTGGGTCCTCACTGTCGCCAGTCGCCGATGTAATTGAAGGCGGTGCCCACTCCGGGACTTCTTTTCCATGAGCTTTAGCCCAGTGATAAGCGCTGTGAATAGTGAAAGCAACAATGCCATCTTTGATGAACCACTGCCTAAGTAACACCAGCGTGGGATGCTTCAAGCCCTGGACGATCTCTTCTGCAGCTGTATACAGCTCCCTGTGAAAACGGAGGGCGTCTCGGCAATCGCGTTTGGCGTGGTCAAGAGCTACTTGAAGCTCCTCGGGCACATCCCCTTGTTCTGCGGCACGTTCGTATTCTTGCTGGAGCTTGTTTACTCTGCGGTCGAGAACAGTTTGATAGTACAAATTGCTGGCTGGTTCATCGTAATCTATCATTCTGATGACAATTTCCTGCGCGGTCAGATTGTGGCTGGCGCTGTCCTCGAGATTGAATGCAGTCATTTTGGTCCCTACTCCTCTTATTATTTGGGGGGTGTAGACATGGGGTTGATCGCGGTCGATTTCAAGCCCTGGGGGCCGGTTATGGTCGGGGAGAGAAGTGGCCAATCAACCCGGCGCACTTGACGAACCCGACGCCAACCCAGTGGTGGCAAGGCCTTGCGGGACATGGCTCGGCGTCGGGTTCGTCGGGTACGTCATGTTCACTGGGCAGATAAAAGCGGGATGGCTGCAGACCGGATACCGCACAAGTCAGCGGTGACGACCAGGCGCTGGTCATCGGGAATCCGCCGGTGAATAACAGGTGTTGATTCAGTTATGTTGACCTCTATGCATAAAGAAGAAAAGGTTGGGCAGTACCAGATAGCACCGCCCACGTTGGGTCATTTTTGCTGGGGATACGGACCATGGATCAGGTCCAGTTCAAGCCGCTTGAGGTACAGATACCTCTGTAGGTAATCCTCCAGGGCACCGGCAGGGTAGTTGCCAAACTCCGAGTCCAACACCTCAATGGCGATTTCCTCATATAAATCAAACAGTTCAGCGGGGCCAGTCGGCTCTCCCGGAAGACCTGCCACAGCTTCTTCCAGGCGAGTGCGTACCTCCGCGAGATTGCGGATAGTCATGTGGATCTCCTTTTTCGGTTAGTAGTAGGGGTAGGGCGTTGAAACTAATTTATCGGTAGTAGTACGCGCAGACGGCCAGGCCAGCTATAACCAGCAGCACGAGTACCGGAAAAATGGTTGCAAAAAGGGTGGTGGCTGAAAATAGAAACAGCAATGGGGAGTTGAAGAACAAGCCCAGGACTGCGACGAGGATGAAAATCAGTGTGAACATATTGATGCTTCCTATTTGGTGGGTTGAAAGAGAATGAGCCCACGCCAAACCTGCAAACGGTTCGGTATAGGTTCAGTCGAGGGTTGTGGGCGATTGCCCGGTTAGGAAAAAATGTTTCTTTTCTTCGAGTTGCTCGAATTAGGGTTTTTGCACCGACTTACTACAGATACCTCAGTGCGCCGGCGGCGCGTAGCAGGCTATTTACCAGTTGCTGGTTTTGCCTTCCCTTTTGACATACGACTACCTGCTGTAGCTTCCGCCTTGGGTGTGGCCTTGCCGGCGCGGCTATGGCTACCCTCGAGTTTGTCCATCTCTACCAGGAACGGCTTGGCGTCACCCAACTGGTAATGCCGCTTCTTGTCGGGTACTGGCGCGAGTATCCCTTCCTTTACCAGGGTAGCCAGCAGGAACGCGGGGGTGTTGACGCTCTTACCCTGGAACAGCGCGCGCAGGCTCATGCTGGTGATGGGTAAATCAGTGGGCCAGTCAGCGAGTGCGTTCTGGATATCGGTGAACGCCACATACTCGCTGGAGAACATGCCGGTACCAGTGGAGTCCGATATCTTCCACTGAATGGCCCCGGTGTCGTCCAGGCCAATGTGATACGTGAGGGTAGCCGTTCCTTGTAGGGTCTTGCAGGTGGATTTCTTGATGGTGGTGATTGATACCTCCTGTGTGTCGGTGGATTTATTTGTTGCAGTGGTGGGTTTCTTTTTTGCGGGTACGGTCTTGCTGGCCATGGTGCTGGCTCTCCTTTGGTTGGGGGTTGATTACATATAACTAAAAGGAATGTAAAATACATTCTAATATAGATGTATGTTATTTCACCCTTCGTCTGGCCCAGGCGGGCTATAAGGAAGGGGTAAACGTTCGTCGCGGCGATATGACTGATTTGTGGTGTGCGGAAAGGGGTGCTATGCCATCAGGTAAATTCCTCCAGGGTGATGCCCGGGTAGTCTGCGAAGGTGATCTGAATCTTCTTTGGGATGGCGCGAAATATTTGGCGAATATGCCCACTGGGATAGTGACAAAACCGCCAAAACCGGTTTCGTCGGTTTCGGCAGTACCTACCTGGGGGATTATCAGGAATTTTTGGAGGGAATATTTCTCTGTACTGCTGGGGAGGCGGACTTTATAGAGGGGTAACTTTTCCGGACGGGGCCATCGTTGTTGCTGTCGGGCTGAAAGGGGTAGTGGGCCCTAAAAAATCACTGAATGACTCTAGTCAGGGCGGGGGTGATGTCTGGTATCCCCTCGAAAGCGGTCATCAAGGGGACGGAATTGGAGTGCTGGGGATGTCGGCTTACACCACAAAGGAGACGGAAGCAGGAGTAGTATTGGCTCAAGATGCTTCCCCCAAAAGTGCCTGAAACGGTTATGAAGCGCTAGCTTCGGCTTCAGCGAGAGAGCGTCGAAATTCTATTGGGTAGCCTTTCTCTAGATCCCTCCATAC